>ENA-OQBJ01000023-OQBJ01000023.1-human-gut-metagenome-genome-assembly--contig:-NODE-23-length-66545-cov-10.455133_pt1 | contig 66545 bp, 69 predicted proteins | sample MGYA00242743_ERZ504545 | MGnify/ENA primary metagenome ERZ504545 (study PRJEB26092, sample SAMD00036252) | human gut metagenome | host: Homo sapiens | study: EMG produced TPA metagenomics assembly of... | reverse complement strand
ATATAATATACTATCTATACAGAGAGTGGTAACAACAGCGAAAAAAAACTGAATACTGAATACTGAATACGTTCCACGTAATCGGTTATTACTTTGTAATATACTGGTTTATAGCGCAAAACATAGTTTTCTACACCGCAAAACATAGAGATGCGTCCCATGAAACATAGAGTTATTTCTCTTTACTAAGTTTCAAATCGTAAGCTGCTGAAAATCGTTCCTTATCACATGCCTAAATTTGGTAGATACCAGAAATCTTCGTATCTTTGCACCGGCAATCGAAAGAACAGTCTTTTGTGTCTCGCTCGAGTCTTCTATTAAGACCAACACGGGTTATAAATGATGGCAGACGCCGGTCATCAATGAAGACCCCGAAAACGGCAGAAACGGGGCGTTCTGGGGAATTTGAACCAGCTAGGTTAGAGTCATACCGACACACAACAAAAAAGCCCCCGATGCAGAAACGCACCGGGAGCCTTCGTAAGCAAATTATTATTATCTTAAAAAGATCAACTGAATATGCAGCACATCACAGTATACACCATGACACACCGACAGAAAGGCTTAAATGAGGTTCATGCCCGCTTCCTCAGCCTCCTTGCGCATCTCCTCAGGCCAGATGCTAGCCTGGATCTCACCAATGTGAGCCTTATGAAGCAATACCATGCACAGACGGCTCTGGCCGATACCGCCACCAATGCTCAGAGGCAACTTGTCGTTCAGGAGCTGCTGATGGAAGTAAAGCTTCTCTCTATCCTCCTTGCCCTCCAGCTTAAGCTGACGCAGCAGACTCTCCTTGTCGACACGGATACCCATAGAACTGAGCTCGAAACTGCGACCCAGAACAGGATACCAGATGAGGATATCACCATTCAGTCCCACCTTGCCGTTCTCAGCCACGGTGCTCCAGTCATCATAGTCAGGAGCTCGGCCATCATGCTTCTTGCCATCGCTCAACTTGCCTCCGATGCCCTCTACAAATACAGCGCCATACTTCTTGCAGATAGCATCCTCACGCTCCTTAGGAGAAAGGTCTGGATACATATCGAGCAAATCCTGCGCATGAATAAAATGAATCTCCTTTGGCAGGAAAGGCTTCAGCTGAGGATAATGCTCGCAAGCCAGGAACTCGGTACGCAAGATGGCACCATAGATGCGGCGCACGATATTCTCGAGGAAGGCGATGGTACGGTCTTCCTTGGTAATCACAGCCTCCCAGTCCCACTGGTCAACATAGAGCGAATGAAGATTATCCAGCTCCTCGTCAGCACGGATGGCGTTCATATCTGTATATACGCCATAAGCAGGCTCAATCTCATACTCGGCAAGCGTCAGTCGCTTCCACTTGGCAAGAGAATGAACCACCTCAGCCTGGGCTTCGCCCAAATCCTTGATAGGGAAAGTTACAGGGCGCTCCACTCCATTCAGGTCATCATTGATACCAAGCCCCTTCAATACGAAGAGTGGAGCGGTAACACGACGCAGACGGAGCTCGGTGCTCAGGTTTTGCTGGAAGAATTCTTTTATCATTTTAATACCCATTTCGGTCTGGCGCATATCCAGCAGCGCCTTGTACCCTTCAGGTTTTATCAAATTGCTCATTTTTATTTCATATTTAGTATTTGCGCTGCAAAGGTACAAAATAATAATTAATCTGCAAGCATTTTTCCGTATTTTTTCGCAAAATGATAGCATTTTTAAGTTTTTTAGTAGCATTTTGTAGAACAATTTGCAAATACACATTATATATATGAAAAAATCTGCCCCAAATATTTGGTTATTTCAAATAAAAGCAGTAATTTTGCAGTCGACTTCCCGATTCGATGTCATTCAGGCGGAGAAACGGGCGGCAGAAAAGAGGGTCTCGTAGCTTAGCTGAATAGAGCGTCAGATTCCGGTTCTGAAGGTCGTGGGTTTGAATCCCACCGAGATCACCCGAAACAACAGAAATGATTAATAATTGAAAACATGGATTTAGTAGAACGATTTATAAACTATACGAAATTCGACACACAGTCGAGCGAAGAATCGACCAGCGTGCCTAGTACGGCAAAACAGCTCGAATTTGCCAAGTACCTGAAGAAGGAACTTGAGGACGAAGGATTGAGCGATGTCGAAATGGATGACATGGGCTATATCTATGCCACTCTGAAGAGCAATACCAAGAAAAAGACTCCTACCATCGGATTTATTTCACACATGGATACATCGCCTGATGCCAGCGGAAAGGATGTAAAGGCGCGCGTCATCAAGAACTATGACGGCAACGACATCGAGCTGAGCCCGGGCATCATCTCAAGCGTTGAGACTTTCCCAGAGTTGAAGGCTCACAAGGGAGAGGATATCATCGTGACAGACGGTACTACCCTGCTGGGTGCTGACGACAAGGCGGGCATCGCTGAAATCGTACAGGCTATGTGCTATCTGCGCGACCACGACGAAATCAAGCACGGCGACATCCGCGTAGGTTTCAATCCTGACGAGGAAATCGGTATGGGTGCACATCATTTCGATGTAGAGAAGTTTGGCTGCGACTGGGCGTACACCGTAGATGGCGGCGACCTGGGCGACCTGGAATACGAGAACTTCAATGCTGCCGGAGCCAAGATCGTCATCAAGGGCGTGAGCGTTCATACAGGCTATGCCAAGGGAAAGATGGTGAATGCAAGCGACTGGCTGTGGAATTCCAGAACATGATTCCTGAGAACGAGACTCCTGAGCAGACTGAAGGCTACCAGGGTTTCTACCACCTCATCGGCATCGAGAGCCGCTGCGAGGAGGCAAAACTCAGCTACATCATCCGAGATCACGACCGCAACAGGTTTGAAAACCGCAAGGATTTCATCGAGGACTGCGTGAACAAGATGAACGAGAAGTATGGCGACGGAACCGTAAAGGCGGTTATCTACGACCAGTACTATAACATGAAGGAGAAGATTGATCCTAACATGCACGTCATCGACATCGTGCTCAGAGCGATGCAGGAGAGCGGCGTTCCACCTCGCGTAGAGCCTATCCGCGGCGGTACCGACGGAGCCCAGCTGAGCTTCAAGGGTCTGCCTTGTCCTAACATCTTCGCCGGCGGTGTCAACTTCCACGGCCCTCACGAGTTTGTGAGCATCCAGGTAATGGAGAAGGTAGTGAAGACCATCGTGAAGATTGCGGAAATCACAGAAGAATTTAACGACTAATACAGATATGGGGAATTTAGACACATCTAAATTCCCCTTTTTCATAAACAGAAAAATATGGCTGAAATTCCATTCTTAGTAAAAGACCTCGCCCTCATCCTGATGGTAGCAGGCATCGTAACCCTCATCTTCAAAAGGCTCAAGCAGCCGCTGGTGCTGGGATACATCATGGCGGGATTCCTGGTTTCGCCACACATGTCCTACACCATGTCGGTAGTCGACGAGACGGATATCCAGACCTGGGCCGACATCGGTGTCATCTTCACCCTCTTCTCGCTCGGTCTTGACTTCTCGTTCAAGAAAATCGTGAAGATGGGTGCCTCTCCCATCATCGCCACCGTGGTCATCGTGTTCTGCATGATGATGCTGGGCATCAGCGTAGGCCACAGTTTCGGCTGGGGAAGGATGGACTGCATCTTCCTGGGCGGTATGCTCGCCATGAGCTCCACCACTATTATATATAAGGCATTCGATGATATGCGGCTGCGCACCCAGAAGTTTGCCTCGATGGTGATGAGCGTGCTGATACTGGAAGATATCCTGGCTATCGTGATGATGGTGATGCTGTCGGCGATAGCGAGCGGAAGCAGTCCCGACGGCGGGCAGATGCTTGCCTCTATCGTGAAGATAGGCTTCTTCCTGGGCGTATGGTTTATCGTGGGCATCTTCGCCATTCCGTGGTTCCTGCGTTCGGTGAGGAAACTTATCAATGCCGAAACCCTACTCATCGTTTCGCTGGGTCTGTGCTGCGGCATGGCGGTACTGAGCACCAAAGTGGGATTCAGCAGCGCCTTCGGAGCCTTCGTTATGGGCAGCATACTGGCAGAAACCATTGAGGCAGAGAAGATTATCAAACTCGTAGAACCGGTAAAGAATCTCTTCGGAGCCATCTTCTTCGTATCGGTAGGTATGCTGGTAGACCCGAAGATTCTGATAGAATATGCCGTTCCTATCCTCGCCCTGGTGGGTACCATCCTGATAGGTCAGGCGATATTCGGCACCTTCGGATTCATGCTCGGAGGCGAGTCGCTGAAATCGGCGATGCGCTGCGGTTTCTCGATGGCTCAGATTGGTGAGTTTTCTTTCATCATCGCCTCGCTGGGTCTGTCGCTCGGCGTCATCAGCAAGTTCCTCTATCCGGTAGTGGTAGCGGTGAGCGTCATCACCACCTTCCTCACACCTTATATGATCCGTCTTGCCACACCTACCTATCAGGTGATGGAGAAACATCTGCCCGACAAACTCATCCATATTCTGAACCATTTCGCGATGAGTCATCCCCAGACGCAGCAGCAGAGCAAGTGGAAATCGCTGATCCGACAGATGCTGGTCAACACCACCGCCTACTCCATCCTCTCGGCAGCCGTCATCGCCCTGATGTTCACCTTCGTGCTGCCGCTGATGCGCAATCTGCTGCCCGGCTGGCATCTCCACTGGTACGCCAACGCCATCACCGGTCTGCTCACCGTCCTGTTCATCTCACCGTTCCTGCGCGCCATCGTGATGAAGAAGAACCACAGTGCCGAGTGGAAACGCCTCTGGGTGGAGAGCAGCATCAACCGCGTGCCGCTGCTCTTTACGGTGTTCGTGCGCTTTATGATAGCACTGGCTTTCATCTTCTACATCATCAATTTCCTCTCGCGCTTTACCAATGCGCTGATTGTCTGCATCGGTGCAGCAGTAGTGATGCTGATGATAACCTCCCGCCACATCAAGAAGCGTAGCATCGTGATGGAACGCGTCTTCGTTCACAACCTGCGTTCGCGCGATATTGCGGCTCAGGTGAACGGCGAAAAGCGGCCGCTCTACGAGGGCAGACTGCTAGACCGAGATATCCACATCAGCGAATTTGAAGTACCAGAAGATAGCAGTTGGACTGGCAAATCGCTGAGAGAACTGCATCTGCGCCAGCGTTTCGGTGTTGACATGAGCAGCATTCACCGCGGCTCTCACCGGTTGAACATCCCGAACGGCGACATGATCATCTTCCCGGGCGACAAGCTGCAGGTAATCGGCAACGATGACCAGCTGCAGAAATTCAATACCGCCCTGCAGAGCGACCTGCTGCCCGAGGAGGCTGAAATAGAAAAGCGCGAAATGAAACTCAGCCAGCTCATCATCTCTTCTTCCAGCGAATTCCTGGGCAAGACGCTCATCGAAAGCGGTATCAGAGACCGGTACAACTGCATGGTTGTAGGACTGGAAGAAGGTCGTGAGAATCTGACGCACGTATCCCCTACCCGAGTCTTCAAGAAGGGAGACATCATCTGGATAGTGGGAGAAGAAGCAGATTTGAAGAGAATCAAGAATTAAATGAAACACCACTACTTCACGGTGATATGGAAGCAACCCTGCTTCACCTCATATTTAATATAGCAGCGGTTCTTGTCGCGGAAATCGCGGAGCACCTCGGAGAACACCCATTTCAGGGTATCATTCTGCACCTGGCGGCGAGGCTGTTCACGGGTCTGAATCTGCTTGTAGCGGTTGTAGCAGATATCGAAGGTAGTACCATAAAGATGGCACGAATTCTCGGTAGCATTACCGTTTCGGGTACGCAGTTTCGCCACATCATCCTTGGTGCGCAGAATGCTCGTCACGATAATCTTATGCAGCGGAATGCCCTTGATCTGCAGCGAATCAAAATAGGCACGGCCGATATCCTGGAGCAGCACAGAGGCACGAGGCACCAGGTAAGGAATACTGTTGTTCAGCTTGTCGACATAAAAGAAAGGATTGCTGCCCACATACACCAGCTTGCCCTTGCTGTTCTCCGCCTCCAGACGGTTCTGTACCGGTTTCACGCCGTGCTTAGTAGCCGCTAAAATCTGCACATCCTGCTGGTCGGGGAAAGTATTGCCGAAATGAGGCACCGAGAAGATACGATGCTTCACCTCCTTGCCATCCTTGTCGAAGAAGATAGAAGGCTTGCCGCCCTGTTCCGTATCAGGCATAACAGAGAGTTCATCCTTCTTCAGGTTCTCAGCCACATTCCCTTCAGCATCAGCCGATGCATCAGAAATCTCAGCAGAAGAAGCATCAGAAGCAGCCGAATCCTTCGCTGCCACGAGCGTAGAATCAGCCGCACCAGCAGCCGCAACCTTCGGTTTTGCTACTCCCGGGAAAATGACTCTTACCAGCGCCAGAAGCAAAACCACAATACCAAAACCCTGTAAATATCTGTTCTTACTAATCTTCATAATTATCTTATTTTCACGAAATAATATTCTATATTCTTCAGGCAAAACGGGAACCGCATCGCCAAATTTAGCTGCAAAGGTAACAAAATCTCTCGAAAAAATAGCTTTTTTAATATTTAAAGAATGTTTTATTCGCCGAAATTTGCTCATTTCATGGAAAAGTAGTAATTTTGCAGCGTTATATAACAAAATATTAGATAGGATAGTTTAAACTTTATAGAATTAAGACATTTTGATAGAGAAACATATTGTACTCGAAGATATCGATCCAGTGATGTTCTACGGTGTGAACAATGCCCACCTGCAGATGATTAAATCGCTGTATCCTAAGTTGCGTATCGTAGCACGCGACAACGTGATTCGTGTGCTCGGCGACGAAGAGGAAATGGCAAAGGTGGAAGAGGATATTGAGCAGATGCGCAAGCACTTGCTTAAATACAACATGCTCAATGATGAAGACATCCTGGACATCGTGAAAGGAAAACAGACCAAGGCGGACAGCGTGAAAGGCGTACTGGTATACAGCATCAGCGGCCGACCTATCAAGAGCCGCAGCGAAAACCAGCAGCAGCTGATAGATGCTTACGAGAAGAACGACATGGTATTTGCCGTGGGACCAGCCGGTACCGGCAAGACCTATCTCAGCATCGCCCTTGCCGTAAAGGCCCTCAAGGAGAAAGCCATCAAGAAAATCATCCTCTCACGACCAGCCGTAGAAGCCGGCGAAAAACTCGGTTTCCTGCCTGGCGATATGAAAGACAAAATTGACCCATACCTCCAGCCGCTCTACGATGCGCTGGAAGACATGATACCTGCCGTAAAGCTGCAGGATATGATGGAAAAGCACATTATCCAGATTGCTCCGCTCGCCTTTATGCGCGGACGCACACTCAGCGATGCCGTCGTCATCCTCGACGAGGCGCAAAACACTACCTCCCAACAGATTCGCATGTTCCTCACCCGTATGGGCATGAACACCAAGATGATTATCACCGGCGACCTGACACAGATTGACCTGCCACGCGAACAGCGAAGCGGACTGAAGGAGGCGCTCAAGATTCTGGACGGCGTGGAAGGCATCGGAGTGGTGAAGCTGGGACAGAAGGATATCGTGCGCCACAAACTCGTAACCCGCATCGTCAACGCATACGACAAGTATGACAAGGAGAGAGCGGAAGCACGGGAAGCTCAGAAAGCAGAAAAAGATAATTCAAAATAATCAGAATGAAGAATGAACTGAATGATTCTTTAAAAATAGATTTCATCAAGAATGCAGATCATAAATAAAGCATATCATAAAGTTCAAAGTTCAAAATTCAAAGTTCAAAGTAAAATGAAAGCATTAACAAAGACAGATTTCCATTTTGATGGACAGAAGAGTGTTTACCACGGTAAAGTACGTGATGTGTATGACATTAACGACGACCTCCTCGTGATGGTCGCTACCGACAGAATCTCAGCGTTCGACGTTGTTCTGCCTAAGGGTATCCCATTCAAGGGACAGGTGCTCAATCAGATTGCAGCTAAGTTCCTGGACACAACTACAGACATCTGTCCAAACTGGAAGTTGGCTACTCCAGACCCAATGGTTACCGTAGGTTTGAAGTGCGAAGGTTTCCGCGTGGAGATGATCATCCGTTCTATCCTCACCGGTAGTGCATGGCGCGAGTATCAGAAGGGCTGCCGCGAGATTTGCGGTGTGAAGTTGCCTGACGGTATGCGCGAGAACCAGCGTTTCCCAGAACCTATCATCACCCCTACTACAAAGGCTGACGAGGGTCACGACATGAATATCTCTAAGGAAGAGATCATCGCCCAGGGTATTGTTAGTGCAGAGGATTACGCTGTGATGGAGGACTACACACGCCGCATCTTCGCCCGCGGTCAGGAAATCGCTGCCAAGCAGGGCTTGATCCTCGTAGATACCAAGTACGAGTTCGGCAAGCGCGACGGCAAGGTTTATCTCATCGATGAGATCCACACTCCAGACTCTAGCCGCTATTTCTATGCTGACGGTTACGAGGAGAAGTTTGAGAAGGGTGAACCACAGCGCCAGCTCTCTAAGGAGTTCGTTCGCCAGTGGCTCATCGAGCACAACTTCATGAACGAGCCAGGCCAGACCATGCCAGAGATTACCGACGAGTATGCAGAGAGCGTATCCGACCGCTACATCGAACTCTACGAGCACATCACCGGCGAGAAGTTTGACAAGGCTGCTGAGGAAGGCGACATCGCTGCCCGCATCGAGAAGAACGTAAGCGAGTGGCTTGCTGCACACAAGTAGTTTTTAGTTAATAGTTAATAGTTAAAAGTTTATAGCATGAACCACTTTGGCAATCTTGCTAAACGGCGAAGCCGCTATAAATTATAAACTATATATAAATGTATAAGCAAGAACAGATAAAGCCCTACGAGGGCACAGGAGACAAGGGCAAGCTGGTAGAGGAGATGTTCGACAACATCGCCCCTACCTACGATACCCTGAACCACCGTCTCTCGTGGGATATCGATAAGGGATGGCGCAAGAAGGCAATCAGGCGTCTTGCGCCCTTCTCTCCTAAAAAGATGCTCGACATCGCTACCGGTACCGGCGATTTCGCCATCCTTGCCGCACAGATGCTACATCCCGACCAGCTGATCGGAGCAGACATCTCGGAAGGCATGATGGAGATAGGCAGACAGAAGGTAAAGCAGCTGGGACTGGAAAACACCATCTCCTTTGCCAAGGAAGACTGCCTCAACCTCTCTTTCCAGGACGAGAGCTTCGATGCTGTAACCGCAGCCTTCGGTATCAGAAACTTCCAGAACCTGGACCAGGGACTGAAGGAAATGTGCCGGGTACTGAAAAAAGGCGGACATCTCTGCATCGTAGAACTCACCACGCCGGTCAGTTTCCCGATGAAGCAGCTGTTCAGCATCTACAGCAACACTGTCTTGCCGATGTATGGCAAACTCATCAGCAAAGACCAGAGCGCCTACAGTTATCTCAACAAGACCATCGAGGCATTCCCTCAGGGCGAGGTTATGATGGAGGTGTTCAAAAAGGCAGGATTCGCAAAGGCAGAGTTCAAGCGACTCACCTTCGGCATCTGCACACTCTATTTCGCAACCAAATAAAACAAAAATATTATGGACAAGTATGGACTCATAGGTTACCCTCTGGGGCATTCGTTCTCAAAGAACTATTTCAACGAAAAGTTTGAGAACGAGGCATCGATGCCCAATACATCAACTTTGAGATACCTTCTATAGAAAATCTTACCGAGATTCTCGACTCAAATCCAGAACTAAAGGGTCTCAACGTCACAATACCTTATAAGGAGAAAGTGATCAGCTATCTCGACGTGGTAAGCCCTGAGGCGAATGCTATCGGAGCCGTCAACGTGATCAAGGTGGAGCACAGAGGCGAAGATGTTTATCTGAAAGGATACAACAGCGATGTAATCGGTTTTACCAAGAGCATCGAACCTTATATCGAGCCTTATCACAAGAAGGCTCTCATCCTGGGTACAGGCGGAGCTTCAAAGGCTATCAACTTCGGTCTGAAATCGCTCGGACTGGAAACAGCCTTCGTGAGTCGATACGAGCGTCCGGGTACTATCCAGTACGAAAAAATCACCCCTGAGGTTATCAAGGAGTATAACGTCATCGTAAACTGTACCCCAGTGGGCATGTACCCACACGTAGACGAGTGTCCTGCGCTGCCTTACGAGGCAATGGACAGCCACACCCTGCTCTACGACCTCATCTACAATCCCGACGAAACCCTCTTCATGAAGAAGGGCAAAGAACACGGAGCCACAGTAAAGAATGGCTTGGAGATGCTCTTGTTGCAAGCCTTTGCATCATGGGATTTCTGGCACCAGGAAAAATAAGCATATCATAAAGTTCAAAGATCAAAGTTCAAAATAAGAATATGAGTAACAATAGATATATGATGCGCGGTGTTAGCGCAGCAAAGGAAGATGTTCACAACGCTATCAAGAACATCGACAAGGGTATCTTCCCACAGGCTTTCTGCAAGATCATACCTGATATCTTGGGCGGCGACCCAGAGTATTGTAACATTATGCATGCCGACGGTGCAGGTACCAAGTCGAGCTTGGCCTACATGTACTGGAAGGAGACGGGCGACCTCTCTGTATGGAAAGGTATCGCTCAGGATGCTATCGTGATGAATACCGACGACCTGCTCTGCGTAGGCGCCGTAGACAACATCCTCGTAAGCTCTACCATCGGCCGCAACAAGATGCTCATCCAGGCGAGGTAATCTCAGCTATCATCAACGGTACTGACGACCTGCTCCACGAGATGCGTGAGATGGGTATCGGCATCTATCCTACCGGTGGTGAGACTGCTGACGTAGGCGACCTGGTTCGTACTATCATCGTTGACTCTACCGTTACCTGCCGCATGAAGCGCAGCGATGTCATCAACAATGCCAACATCCGTCCAGGCGATGTCATCGTAGGTCTTTCTTCTACAGGTCAGGCTACTTACGAGAAGAAGTATAACGGCGGTATGGGCAGCAACGGTTTGACTTCTGCCCGCCACGATGTATTTGCCAAGTATCTCGCAGAGAACTATCCTGAGAGCTACGACCACGCCGTGCCAGACGAGTTGGTTTACAGCGGTAAGTATAAGTTGACTGATGAGGTAGAGGGTTCACCTATCAATGCCGGCGAGTTGGTTCTCTCTCCTACCCGCACCTACGCTCCTGTCATCAAGAAGATTCTCGACGAACTCCGCCCAGAGGTTCACGGTATGGTTCACTGCACCGGTGGTGCCCAGACCAAGGTTCTTCACTTCGTAGGCGAGAACTGCAAGGTAGTGAAGGACAACATGTTCCCAGTACCTCCACTCTTCAAGGCGATCCACGACTGCTCAGAGACCGACTGGAAAGAAATGTATCAGGTATTCAACATGGGTCACCGCATGGAGATCTACGTACGTCCTGAGGTTGCCGAGAAGGTTATCGCCATCAGCAAGAGCTTCAACATCGATGCCCAGATTGTGGGTCACATCGAAGATGGCAAGCGCAGCCTGACCATCAAGAGCGAATTCGGAACATTCGAATACTAAAAATAGAATTAAGATTAATGGATAATAACAACATATTACAGAAGCTAGAAGGCTTAGAGAGCCGATACGAGGAAGTAAGCACCCTCATTACCGACCCAGATGTCATCGCCGACCAGCCACGCTACGTGAAGCTCACCAAGGAATGGAAAGACCTGGGTGACATCATGGACGCACGCAAGCGATACATCAACTGTCTGAATAGCATCAAGGAGGCAAAGGACATCCTTGCCAACGAGAGCGATCCGGAAATGAAGGAGATGGCTCGCGAAGAACTCAACGAGAACGAGGCGCTGCAGCCTAAACTTGAAGAAGAAATCAAGATTGCGCTGGTACCTAAGGACCCAGAAGACGCCAAGAACGTACAGATGGAAATCCGAGGCGGTGCCGGAGGCGACGAGGCAGCCCTCTTTGCAGGCGACCTATTTAATATGTATAAGAAATACTGCGAATCGAAGGGATGGACCGTCAGCGTGACTTCTGTTTCTGAAGGCGCAGTAGGTGGATACAAGGAAATCGACTTCGCAGTAAGCGGTACTGACGTTTACGGTACATTGAAGTACGAATCAGGTGTTCACCGTGTTCAGCGTGTGCCTGCTACTGAAACACAGGGCCGTATGCACACCTCAGCTGCTACCGTGGCCGTATTGCCAGAGGCAGACAAGTTTGAAGTGAACATCAACGAAGGCGATATCAAGTGGGATACCTTCCGAAGTTCAGGTGCCGGTGGTCAGAACGTGAACAAGGTGGAGTCTGGTGTACGTCTCCGCTACCCTTGGAAAAACCCTAACACAGGCGAGGTAGAGGAAATCCTCATCGAGTGTACCGAAACCCGTGACCAACCAAAGAACAAGGAGCGTGCCTTGAGCCGCCTCTATACATTCATCCACGACCGTGAGCACCAGAAGTATGTTGACGATATCGCCAGCCGCCGCAAGAGCCTCGTTTCTACCGGCGACCGCAGTGCGAAGATCCGTACCTACAACTTCCCGCAAGGCCGTGTTACCGACCATCGTATCGGTTACACCACTCACGATCTCAACGGTTTCCTGGCAGGTGATATTCAGGACATGATTGATGCCCTGACTGTAGCCGAGAACGCAGAGAAGCTGAAAGAAACAGAATTGTAAAACCCCGATTCATCGTTCCGTACATCGGGGCGATGAATCATCATATCAATCCATTATGAACAGAAAAGAACTCGTAGAGCAGATTTTCGCCAAGAAGAGTTTCTTGTGCGTAGGTCTTGACACAGATATCAACAAGTTGCCTAAGTGCATCACCGAGAGTGAAGACATCCAGGGCGCAGAAGCCGAAATGATATTCAGATTCAACCAGGCTATCATCGATGCAACAGCCCCATACTGTGTGGCTTACAAGCCAAACCTGGCTTTCTATGAGAGCCGTGGCATCGATGGCATGATTGCCTTCGAAAACACCATCAAGTATCTCCACAGTCACTATCCAAACCATTTCATCATCGCAGATGCCAAGCGCGGCGATATCGGCAACACCAGCAAGATGTATGCCCAGACATTCTTCGAGGAGTACAATATCGACTCTGTAACCGTAGCACCTTATATGGGTGAGGATTCAGTCAAGCCATTCCTCGAGTATGATGGCAAGTGGGTTATCCTCCTGGCACTTACCAGCAACAAGGGTAGCCACGACTTCCAGCTCACCGAGGATAAGGAGGGCGAGCGCCTCTTCGAGAAGGTTCTCAAGAAGAGCCAGGAATGGGGCAACGATGAGAACATGATGTATGTAGTAGGCGCTACACAGGGCAAGATGTTCGAAGATATCCGCAAGGTGGCTCCTAACCACTTCCTCCTCGTACCGGGCGTAGGTGCACAGGGTGGCAGCCTGCAGGAGGTTTGCAAGTATGGCATCATCAAGGACTGCGGCTTGCTCGTCAACTCTTCCCGCGGCATCATCTATGCCAGCAACGGCGATGACTTTGCTGAGGTAGCAGGTCAGAAAGCTAAGGAATTGCAGGCAGAAATGGCAGCAGAACTTGCTAAGTTATAAAAACTCGATTTAGGCGCAAAGTATCTTGAAAAAGAGGCTTTGCGCCTAAAAAATACCTTTTTATGGGGAGAAAAAGCAAAATATTACAAAATAAAGTCGAGAATCTAAATCTTTTTTGCTATTTTTGCAAACAAATTGCGGTTACCTAAAGGTAATGATGCCTTGGGAACCTAAATAAAACAAACTAGAAGTCAGATAAATTATGGAATTTACCGCTCAACAAATAGCCCAGTTCGTTCAGGGCCGTGTGGAAGGTGATGAGAACGCAACAGTCAACACCTTCGCAAAAATCGAAGAAGGTAAGGAAGGCGCCATCTCGTTCCTTTCTAACCCTAAATACACTCATTATGTTTACGAAACCAAGTCAAGCATCGTACTCATTGATGAGAACGTAGAATTGGAACACCCTGTCAGCACAACCCTCATCCGTGTGAAGAATGCATACGAGTGTGTGGCTAAGCTCCTGCAGATGTACGAATCCATGAAGCCTAAGAAGACCGGCATCGATCCGCTGGCTTTCGTATCTCCAAAGGCTAAGGTGGCTGAAGGCGTATATGTAGGTGCTTTCGCATATATCAGCGATGGTGCAGAGGTAGGCGAAGGTAGCCAGATTTATCCTCATGCCTACATCGGAGAGGGTGTGAAGATTGGTAAGAATGCACTCATCTATCCGAACGTTACCGTATATCACGGCTGTAAATTAGGCAATAACGTTACTCTTCATGCCGGTTGTGTAATCGGTGCCGACGGATTTGGATTCGCTCCAGGTCCTGAAGGTTACGACAAGATTCCTCAGATTGGTATAGTTACCATCGAAGACGATGTAGAGATTGGTGCCAACACTTGTGTAGACCGTTCTACAATGGGTTCTACCTATGTTCGCAAGGGCGTAAAGCTCGACAACCTCGTACAGATTGCCCACAATACCGATATCGGTGCCAACACCGTGATGTCTTCTCAGGTAGGTGTAGCAGGCAGTACGAAGGTAGGCGAATGGTGTATGTTTGGCGGTCAGGTGGGTATTGCCGGCCACATCACTATCGGCGATAAGGTGTTCCTCGGTGCCCAGAGCGGTGTTCCTGGCAGCCTCAAGAGCGGCCAGCAGCTCATCGGAACTCCTCCTATGGAGCAGCGCGCTTACTTCAAGTCTCAGGCTATATTCCGTCGTTTGCCTGACATGTACAAGGAACTCAACGACCTGAAGAAGCAGATTGAAGAATTAAAGAAAAACAATTAAAAATAATAAGGCACGGATGACACGGATGACGCGGAGGCTAACGCCACTAAGGAATCCGAAGAAAACGCAGAGAAAAAAATCCGTGTAATCCGTGCCTAAAAATGAATATAATTATGTCAAAACAGAAGACACTGAAAGGTAGTTTCTCTCTTTGCGGAAAGGGTTTGCATACAGGCTTGAGCCTCACCGTAACTTTCAATCCTGCACCAGAGAACACCGGTTATAAAATACAGCGCATCGACCTCGAAGGCGAGCCTGTTATCCAGGCTGTAGCTGAGAACGTTGTTGAAACACAGCGCGGTACCGTACTCGGTAAGGGCGATATCCGCGTTTCTACCATCGAGCATGGCATGTCAGCACTCTATGCCCTCGGCATTGACAACTGTCTCATCCAGGTAAACGGTCCTGAGTTCCCTATCCTCGACGGTTCTGCTGCTCCGTATGTAGAGAATATCCAGAGCATAGGCATCCAGGAGCAGAATGCTGAGAAAGACTACTACATCATCCGTCATAAGATTGAGGTGAAAGATGATAATGGGTCTGTCATCACCATCCTTCCTGACGAGGACTTCAGCATCACAGCCATGTGTTCTTTCGAGAGCAAATTCATCAACAGCCAGTTTGCTACCCTCGAAAAGATGGAGACATACGCAGAGGAGATTGCATCAGCCGTACCTTCGTTTTCGTACGCGACATCATGCCTCTGCTTCAGGCTAACCTCATTAAGGGTGGTGACCTAGACAATGCCATCGTTATCTACGAGCGCCAGGTAGAACAGGCTCAGCTCGACCAGCTCGCCGACCATCTCAAGGTGCCTCACATGGATGCCAACAAGTTGGGTTACATCCAGCACCGCCCATTGCAGTGGGAGAACGAATGTACACGTCATAAACTGCTCGATATCATCGGCGATATGGCACTCATCGGCAAGCCTATCAAGGGTCGCATCATCGCTACGCGTCCAGGCCATACCGTAAACAACAAGTTCGCCCGCCTCATGCGCAAGGAGATTCGCAAGCACGAGATTCAGGCTCCTATCTACGATCCTAACGAGGAGCCAATCATGGATAATATCCGCATCCGTCAGCTCCTGCCTCACCGCTACCCTATGCAGCTGGTCGATAAGGTCATTGCTATGGTCCTAACAGCATCGTGGGCGTAAAGAATGTAACCAGCAACGAGCCTTTCTTCACCGGTCACTTCCCTGAAGAGCCAGTGATGCCAGGCGTTCTCCAGGTAGAGGCGATGGCACAGTGTGGCGGTCTGCTCGTATTGAACCAGCTGGAGGAGCCTGAGCGCTGGAGTACTTACTTCATGAAGCTCGATGATGTGAAGTTCCGCAAGAAGGTGGTTCCAGGCGATACTCTCCTCTTCCGTGTAGAACTCCTCGCACCCGTGCGTCATGGCATCAGCTCTATGAAAGGCTATATGTTCGTAGGCGACCAGGTGGTGGCAGAGGCTACTTTCACAGCACAGATTGTTAAGAACAAGTAATAATAAAATAGAAATATGAATCAGATTAGTCCATTAGCGTTCGTTCACCCAGAGGCAAAACTCGGTGACAACAACATTATCGGTCCTTTCTGCTATATCGACAAGGACACCGTTTTGGGCGATAACAACGTATTGCAGAACAGCGTTACCATCCACGTGGGCGCTCGCATCGGCAACAATAATGAATTTTTCCCAGGCGCCAGCATCTCTACCAAGCCTCAGGACTTGAAGTTCAAGGGCGAGCAGACAACCTGCGAGGTTGGCGATAACAACAGCATCCGTGAGAACGTTACTATCTCTCGTGGTACAGCCTCTAAGGGCAAGACCGTAGTAGGCAGCAACAACCTCCTGATGGAGACCGTTCACGTGGCTCACGACTGCGTGCTCGGCAGCGGCTTGATTATCGGCAACTCTACCAAATTTGCCGGTGAGGTGGTAATAGACGACAACGCCATCGTCAGCGCCAACGTTCTCGTTCACCAGTTCTGCCATATCGCAGGTTACGTGATGATCCAGGGCGGTTGCCGTTTCTCTCAGGATATTCCTCCATACATCATTGCCGGCAAGGAGCCAACCCGCTACTGCAGCATCAACCTCATCGGTCTGCGCCGTCGCGGTTTCAGTAATGAGACCATCCAGAACATCCACGAGGCTTACCGCCTGCTCTACAGCAAGGGTATATTGAAGGAAGGTATTGAGGAAATCAAGAAGAATCTTGAGGTTACCAAGGAGATTCAGTATATTATCGACTTCGTAGAGAGTTCTCAGCGAGGCATTATCCGATAAAAGTAAAAGGGTAAAAAGGTAAAAAGAGCATCCTTGCATAGGTTTATGAAACGAGCAGGATGCTTTTTTCTTGAATATAAAGAATGATATATGAAAACATTGATTGTGGTTTTAGGTCCTACCGGTGTAGGTAAAACGGAGCTTTGCCTTTCACTGGCAGAGCATCTCGCTATACCTATCATCAATGCCGACTCACGCCAGATCTTCGCCGAACTCCCTATCGGAACCGCAGCCCCTACTGCCGAACAGCAGCAGCGGGTAAAGCATTATTTCGTAGGAAATCACCACATCGAAGATTATTACAGCGCTGCCCAATACGAGGCTGATGTGATGAATCTCCTGCAGGAAGACATCTTCAAGAATCACGATGTGGCGCTGCTTACAGGCGGCAGCATGATGTATATCGATGCTGTATGCAAAGGAATCGACGACATCCCTACTGTTCGTGACGACATACGCACTTGGATGAAACAGCGTCTGGAAGAGGAAGGGCTGGAGGCACTGGTAGAAGAACTCCACAAGATGGATCCGGAGCACTGGGCGATAGTAGACAGGAAGAATCCACGCCGCGTGGTTCATGCACTTGAAATCTGTCATCAGACCGGCAAGACTTATACTTCTTTCCGCACAGCCGAAAAGAAACAGCGTCCTTTCCGCATCATCAAGATAGGTCTGAACCGCGACAGAGCTGAACTCTACGACCGCATCAACCAGCGTGTACTGATGATGATGGACGAAGGTCTGGAGGCAGAAGCACGCAGCGTATACCCACAGAAGGGACTCACCTCGTTGAGAACCGTAGGCTACAAAGAAATGTTCTCCTACTTTGACGGCGAGATAGACCGCGATGAAGCTATCAGACAAATCCAATCGCACAGCCGTGAATACATGCGCAAGCAACTTACCTGGTTTAAGCGGGATGCAGAAATTCACTGGTATCATCCCGACCAGCAGGATGAAATCATCCGATTTATTGATGAAGAGATATAGACATAATCGCCCGATAGCATATTCATTTTTGTTGTTAGAAATATAGTTGAGATTCCATAATATTACATGGAATTCTCTGGAATCAGATTTGAATTCTGGTGCTTTATAGCCCATGAACTTTTCAAAATGCTCGTGTTCTTTGATGATTTTCTTCATACCTTATAAAATCAGCGTCTTGTTTGATGCAGAATTCTAAATAATTGGAGGTAAAAATGAAATAAGCTTCATGTGCTATCGAAACAGGCTTCATTTAGAGCAGAAGTAATCTTCCCCTGCCAAAAAGGGTATTTCTGTCAATATTTATAACCAAATTTTGCATACTGGTAAACTTGGAATCTAGCAATGAAAATAGGGAGTTTTGGGCATCTCGAATTCTCTATTTTTTGTTTCTCATTAAGCGAATACCCTATAGTTGTACGACTATAAAGTTGTAGTCGTACGACTATATAGGGTATGGTCGTACAACTGTAGAGTTATAGTTGTACAACTATAGGGGGTATAGTCGTACAACTATAGAAATCCTATTTTAGCGCTATTAACCAACAAATCCATAATTCCTTGATTATTAACATATTACCATTTTCTTCCATATTTTCAATATTCACAAAGAAATAAGAATCGTTTGAAAATACGAGAATCTCAGCAAGGGAAATGTATAAAAATAAAACGACCCGCACATTTGAGCATCGTTGAGAGGCTTGGCGGGTACTAGTGCTGCAAAGGTACGAAGATTCTTAGAAACCAGCAAATTTTTGGGGAGAAATTTTAATTTCGCATGCTAAAAAGTATAAAGCATTTACAAATTAAGCTACTCCGCCCCCATGCGATAATTCTTTGGCGATAATCCGGTATGCTTCTTGAAGAAGGTGCCGAAGGATGAGGCATTCGGCACAGTCCATTCGTTGAGACTTTGGTATCACTGAAAGATGAAGAAGGAGAAGAATAAAAGTATTATATGAGTATTTTATAAGGGTTTTATAAGACCCTTATAAAATATCGAGTTATAAGATATCGAGAAGTTCCTCGAATCTTGAAATACGACGGAGCTTGGGATGTTCAAATTCCTCTGTCTTTTCATGCGCCCATGTGGTATGAAAAGGGATATGGACAGCCGAAGCTCCGATTTTTAATGCCGGAGCAATATCACTCTTGAAACTGTTACCCACCATCACCAGCTCGTCGGGAGTTACATCCAGTTCCCTGCAGAGACGATGATAAGCCTTGGGCGTCTTGTCGCTCACGATAGTCACCACATCAAAATACCGCTGCAGACCCGAACGCCACAACTTATTCTCCTGATCCATCAACTCACCCTTGGTGAAGACTGCCAGCTTATATTTCTTCATCTCACGGAAACAAGCCAAGGTTTTCTCTACCCCTTCCAAAGGCTTGGCATCAAGATGCAGGAGACTCTTACCCAAGTCCACAATTTGGGCGATGACATTCGCCTCCACCTTACCATGACTCACCTTCACCGCATTCTCTACCAGGGATATGGTGAAAGCCTTGCAACCATAACCCAAATCAGCCATATTTTTACTCTCCGTCTCGAAGAGAGCAGCAGAAATATCCTTTTCCTTTCCATATTCCGCAAGCAGCTCGCAATACTCATGCTCCACGTCCTCGAAATAGTTTTGTAATGCCCAGAGCGTATCATCGGCATCGAAGGCTATCGCTTGATATTCTTCAGTTTTTCCATACTTATCATTTCTTTTAGTTGCAAAGTTAATGTTTTTATCCGAAAAGGAAAACAAATTATTCTGCTTTCTTTTGCATATACCAATATTTTTCGTAACTTTGCCAAAAATTCAAATAAAGCAACAATATGAAGGCTAATGCTGTTGACGGAATATATATGACGTAATGTAAGAACTTATATTTCTTGGTGCAAGAAAGCCTTTTCATAGCTACCATGACAATCGTCATACAATCGCACGACATATATCTTTCAATCATACGGCATATGCCGTGCGACTACATGACATATGTCGTGCGATTGCAAAAAAGGACATCTTGCATCATCATTACTATATTCTTACGTCACAACCAATAGCTTTTCATAGCGGAATAAACGAATTTACATTTTAGACACCGAAAATTTGGTAGAGCTCATGGGTATGAGGCTCCGCACAACAAGGATTATAGACAAAGAAACGAGGCATGAAATACAACTCCAATCCCGAATGATGATTCTCTTCTATTGAATATGTCATTACTTCTCATCTTTTTTATAATCTTCAAACGACATTTCCTTGACGAGGTTTCCTTTTTCATCATAAACAGAAACGACAGAATATCTGCCAGACTCGCCATTAGCATGATGCCTGAAAGATAAGCATATAGGCAGGCCTTCCTCTGATGTAAAGCCTACGCAGCCACAATTTGATGGTAACAATATCGCCTTTCCCGCATCCTTATCTACTATAAAAGTATAAATTGTATTCATCTTGTCTGTTGTTCCATTTACAACTACCACATCAGGATTTAGAGGGACAAGCATGGCTTCACTTGCCACAAAAACAGAATCTAGCCCTATTGTTACACCATGTTTTTTATCAGGATTATACCATAACAAATCTGCCATAGGATGCGCCGTAACTATTTCTTGAATATCATTCTGCTTCTTATAATACTTCCAAATGCTAACTACGTCACCGCCATAAATGCCATCTCTCCCATCAACGCTTCTCAACAAGATTGCATCAACATCCTCATCTGTTACAACAGTATTATTTGGCAGATGAAAATGTTTGATGATTTGTGCTATCATCGCTTGCGAATACTTTCCATCTTCATTATTTTCAAATTTCAAAATGACATGATCTTGAGCAGGAGCAACTTGTTTTGCCCCCTTTTCTCCACAGCTGATAGAAAGAAAGCACAGCTGTAGCAGTACAACTATCCAATATTTACACTCTTTCATTTTCTAACTTACGAGAGTTTAAATGATACAAAAGAACTTCCTTTATATCATCGGCAACATTATTAGCCAATCTTTCAAAGACCTTTGGCCCAGAGCCATTAGGCAAGCTATCAATTTCATTGACTTCTATAAGATTATAATGAGGAATTTCTGGATGGCTATAGTCATAGCGATATCCTCCAAATGTCAGAAACTCTGCATTCGGAATACCAATATCCTTCATACGATTGATTACATTAGTGCCAGCCCCACCGACACCGATGCACAATATCTTTATATTTTCTGTATCATTTCCCATATTATAGTAGCATTATTAATATCGATTGCAAAATTAAACAAAAAATCGATAAGTTGTATCAGCAAGCCTTGATCTTTTCATTCACAAGGCTTACTGACACCCTGTACTACAGCACATTTTGCTAACATATAACTATAGACGAGTTATATTTATTATCTTTACATATAAAGAAACAGTTTTTGGCATCATTAAAGATTTAGATGATCATCTATTATTTCATATAATTCGTGAAAATACTCCTCACCTTTGTCTAAAATTTCCTTTTTATTACCAAGTTTTAGCAGTTCTCAATTCTTTATGAAAAGCATTAATGTCCTCTTGATTTGGAATATGATATGGTAGAGAGGTATCTATCAAAAAGACCTTTTTGTTCTCATCATAAAATTTAGATAGGATATATGTCATTATAGGCAATCTGTTCTCCATTGCCCTATCTTTTCTTCTATATGATGCAGAAGGTGTCATTCCCCCCAAACCCAATAAAGTTGGATCAGGATTTACATTATAAAGTTCATCAACTAGCGTTTGTGGTCTTTTTACAAACAATGTAAATAAAGCAGGTAAGGCATATGTATTTTTCGCAATTAGGAAGTTCTTCGCTATGCAGTAGTATGCATTCTGAGCAGCAATTTCATTAACCAGAAAATTTCCATTCGTGAAATACAATGCCATTTTTATAAATGCAAGGCCAACAATTTGACCATCCTTAGCCTCAACATTCTTTAGCAAATGACTATTATATCCCTGTACCTTTGTATATAGCTTTACTAGATTATCAGTAACTCCTTGCTTGTTTCCTGTAACAAAACAAAGATTCACATTGCCTGCTATTCCTGCCATTTGATCTGAAAAACTAGCATTCTCATCCACACTGACCTGAAAATCAGACAATCTTACCTTTTGCACTGTTGCCTTTTTAAACGCTTCATCTATTCGCTTAGCAGTTTCTTCTTTTTTTCGTTGAGTTTGCTGTTCTTTAGCCTTTTTTGCTTCATCTGCCTTGCGCTTAGTTTCTGCAATTCGTTTAGCCTTCTTATTTTCATAAAGAGCTATAGATTTTTCCACGCTATAAAATGTCCCATTCACTCTTTCGACTGTGAAGGAACTTTCTGAAACATCCCAAATAGACTCATTGCTTTTCGCAGCATTCACCGCTCCATACAACGGACTTTCATCCGACAAAATAAAATATGCTTCTTTTGGAGAAGAGAACAAAGAAGTCCAAAAGCCTCTTTCTTTTATAGCTATAACTCTAATTACATCCTTATATGTTCGGAAGTCAACTTTTCCGATACTTTTGATTTTATAATCACTCATAGCTTTTATCTATTTTTTTATCTCTATTACAGGGTTCACACTTCTACAAACTTATCAACCGAAAATGGCAATAACTTCTCGAACTTTGTGTGACTACCTTTTGGAATTTTTATCTCCTTAAGACTTGTACAGCCATCAAATACACCAGAGCCAATCTCTTTAATCGTATCAGGAATATAGACCCATTTTAACGATTCACAATTTCTGAAAGCATGGCTATCTATTTTTACTATCGAGTCTGGGAAGACAACACTTGTCACTTTCTTGCATCCTTCAAATGCACTTGCACAAATATAAGCTAACACTTGTGGCATATGCAATTCTTGTTCTGCATTAAGAAAAGCACAACCACAAAAAGCACTATCACCAATATATTTCAAATTTGGAGACCATTTTATCTCTCTTACACATGCGTTACTAAAAGCCCATTTTCCTATAGCCACAAGCGTATTTGGACAAAATATCTTTTTTCTATTATGCATTGTTCCATTCAAATTAAAAGCATAATTGCAAACAGCTACAGTACCATCAGCTATTTTATATTCTTTTAAATCCGCACGCCCTTGTATCAATTTTGTCCCATCATAGTAATAACGCACGCCACAGCTATCACTATATTCCTTATCAACATATTTACCAGGATTTGGATTAACACATAAAGACGCAAGCTCTTGCTCTGTCATCTCCTTTGCTCTTTCTCCGAGCCCATTCATAAAATCTCGAAGTTGCTCTATGGACTGAATCTTATAAATCAACCCATTATGCTCTAAATATCCATTTAACTCTTTCATAACTTCCATTTATATTTACGTTCCTTGTAATTAATAGTCTTTGTCAATCTACGTTCCATGTAGCTTCTGGACATCCATCAAATGCATCATCTATGACATCATCACTATATCCGTTATAGTAGCCATATTTTTCTCCAGATGTACCATAATCATCCCATTCATTGTAATAATCATCCTCATTACAAAAATCATCAAATTCATCTGTATCGTCTTCTAAACTATCCATAAATTCTTGAAGTTGCTCGACAGATTGAATTTTATAAATGTCCCCATCATACTCCAAATATCCTTTTACTTCATCCATAACTATCTTATTTTAGTAAAATTCAATTAATCTATCAGGATTCACGAAACGGAACGCTACTTTTGCGACCTTTTGGTCGATAGTAAAAACATTGCCGATAATAGGTTCATTCTCAACATATTTCTTTTTCTTTCGAGAATACCCCATCACCATGCCTATCGCCGAAAGTCCTGCATCGTTAATGTTGGATTGCTCTGCATTGATGTAAAACACGAGTCGATCATTGTTTGTGATACAATTATCAAACTCAAACTTTGATAGAATTTTCTCAGGAATAGGATTATTCTGTAAATTAACAGTAATCAATCCTGCCTTCGTAAAGATACCACCATTATGCTGTTTGAAACGAATTTCAAAATGCACTTCACCTTGTGAGATGAGTTTACCGTCGACATACTCCTCATATCGTTCAACAGGAAATGGAAACTCTCTGAACGTCAGAGTTTGAAAAATAGGCCATCTATCCATAGAGCTTTAGATTATTAGTGCTGTTAGCTACCTTTGCAGCAATAATTACACATGTTACATATATACAAAAAACGTGGAGCCAGTCCTGTCACTCGTTCCACTGTAGAAAGGCCTTCGCATTGCCCTGATTGTCGAAACGAGCAACGACGAAAGCCCCACGCTGATGCATATATAGAACTCCCACACTATCACAAACATTATGATAATGCAAGCGTAATATTATACTACACCCTTGGGGCGTTTCCGTTGCTTTGTTTTTGACAATCAGATGAGTTTGCGAAGTTCTTCTACAGTCAAAACCAAAGCGTCCAGTAACGCCTTATGTATATATGCCCTCAGCCTCCACGTCACATACGACATGCAACTTCAGCGTGAGGACAATGCAAAAATATAAAATACTTCTGTAACTTCCAAATATTTTCGCATATTTCTTTATCTTTGTGGATAAATTCTTTCATTTTTACGATTTTAGACTAAAGATATTGACTTTTCACCCTTACAAACCAATTTTCACGAAAAACATATTATTTAGACCTCACCAGCACAACAACATCTTAACAATATTGTAACACCTGTTTAAATCACCTGTAACATCGTACTCGTACCTTTGCACCCAGAAAAGCAAGGGGAGAAATGTATCTAGCTATGTAGAGACAAGCCCCTATATAATAAGGTATAATAAACAATAGTAAAATATATGGGTACAATTTATTTATGTATTGTGATCTTCCTGCTCTGTTTAGCAGTGTTCGATCTCTTCGTAGGAGTCAGCAACGATGCTGTCAACTTCCTGCAATCTGCCATCGGAGCTAAGGTGGCTAAGTTTCGCACGGTGCTGATTATCGCATCCTGCGGTGTGGTTCTCGGAGCCATCATGTCATCGGGAATGATGGATATCGCCCGCCATGGTATCATGAGTCCTGACCACTTTACATTCGAAGAGGTTATGACGCTCTTCCTGGCGGTCATGGTGACTGATGTCATCATCCTGGATGTGTTCAACACCTTAGGTATGCCGACCTCTACTACCGTCTCTCTGGTATTCGAGTTGCTGGGTGGTGCTTTCATCCTCGCTACATTGAAGATGTATGGCGATGACAGCCTCAACTATGGCGTATTGCTCAATAGCAACAAGGCGTTGGAGGTAATTATGGGTATCTTCTCATCTGTCATCATCGCCTTCGTGTTTGGTGCCTTTGTGATGTGGCTTTCCCGTATCATTTTCACCTTCAACTACCGTAAGCACAGCCGCTACAGCATCGCTATCTTCGGCGGTATCGCCTTTACAGCCCTCTCTTACTTCATCTTCATGAAGGGTTTGGGCAAGAGTCCTTACCTGCCTGCTGAGGTGCGCGATTACATCGACCAGAATCTCGGTTTCCTCATCTGCATCACCTTCGTGGTATCTGCTGTTGTAATGGAATTCCTGCACCTCTGCCGTGTCAACATCTTTAAGTTTACGGTACTGATGGGTACTTTCGCCCTGGCTATGGCTTTCGCTGGTAATGACCTGGTAAACTTCATCGGTGTACCTCTGGCTGGTCTCTCTTCTTATCAGGACTATATGGCAAATGCCAACGGTGCAGCGCCAGACCAGTTTATGATGACTTCATTGATGGAGAGTGCCAAGACTACTCCAGCTTCCTGCTTGCTGCCGGTGCCGTGATGATTATCGCCATGGCGACATCCAAGAAAGCACAGAACGTAATCAAGACTTCTGTTGACTTGAGCCGTCAGGACGAGGGCGATGAGATGTTCGGCAGTTCTTCTGCAGCCCGCGTGATTGTACGCAACTGCCAGGCTACAGATTCATGGTTGAAGCAGTTTATGCCAAAGGCGCTGATGAACTGGATCAACAGCCGTTTCGACAAGAATGATGTTGAACTCGAGGAGAGTGCTGCTTTCGACGTGGTTCGTGCAGCCGTAAACCTGGTACTTGCTTCTATGCTGATCACCATCGGTACCAACCTGAAGTTGCCTCTCTCTACCACCTACGTTACCTTCATGGTAGCTATGGGTTCTTCACTTGCTGATAGAGCATGGAGCCGTGAAAGTGCCGTATTCCGTGTAACAGGTGTATTGAGTGTAATCGGTGGTTGGTTCATCACAGCCGGTGTAGCTTTCGCAGCCTGCGCCATTGTTTGTATCATCATGCACTTCGGTGGTGTGGGCATCCAGGCTTGCTTCATGGGCTTGGTTATCTACCTGCTCATCCGCAGCAACATCAAGTATAACAAGAAGGCTAAGGAAGAGGGCAAGAGTAGTACCTTCCAGCTGATGATGCGTTCCCGCGACCCAGAGATTGTATGGGATTTGCTTCGCCGTCAGGTTTCACGCACCCAGTCTTACGTCTGCCACTTCGCCCTGAACGAGTTCAACCAGATTATGGATGGTCTTGCTAACGAGAATACCCGCAACCTTCGTCATGCCAACAAGGATCTGAAGAAGGAACAGGATATGCTAAAGAAGTTCCGCCGTCAGGAGATGCTCGGTTTGAAGAAATCGCCTATCGAGATTGCCATCGAGCGCAACACCTGGTTCCATCTGGGTGCCAACAGCAACCAGCAGTTTATCTACTCTCTGCGCCGTATGCTCGACCCAATCAAGGAACATGTTGACAACAACTTCAATCCGCTTCCTGCTGAATACATCAAGGAGTTTGCTCCTGTACGCCAGAAGATCAACGACCTGATGCGCATGAGCTGCGAACTGATTGAAACTGGCAGATATGACAGCTATCGCGAGATACTTGCCGAGGCAGATGCCTGCAAAGACGAGCTTTCAGTTCTCCGCAAGAAGCATATCGACCGCATCCAGCACATGACAGACAATACGCTGATGCAGATTTCTCTGGTTTATCTCAACGTACTGCAGGAGAGTCAGGAATTCCTGAGTGTGATGAGGCATCAGTTAAGAGCTGCAAAGAAGTTTATGGAAAAGTAAATTTTCTCTGACATCTTGTCATGAAACTACTTTTTGGTATATCTGTTGCTTGTTGACAGATGACAGCGGATAACAAGAGTGTTATTTCACTATCACAATATAATCTGAAAAGGTTAGTTTCTCATAGGTTAAGATTGTTAGGTTTAGTTTTTAGAAAAAAGTTTTAGGTTTTTAGTTAGATAAGGGCTCCAAGTGCTAGTGATTAGTATTTGGAGCCATTTTTTTGCCCAAATATTTGGCTATTAAGAAGAAATGTTGTAATTTTGCAGCCGATTTCTGAAAAGAATCATCATATTCAATAACCCGAGTGCTTGGTAAACCTCGTAAAAAACAAGAAAATGGACAAGAAAAAAACTCAAGTGAGCGTGCTGTTTATGCTTTTCAGCATCCTCTTCTGCGTTTGCCTGATTGCAGCAAACGTACTCGAAACAAAGCAAATCGCCTTCGGGCCAATTTCCCTTACCGGTGGACTCATCGTATTCCCTGTAAGCTACATTATCAACGATGTGATATGTGAAGTATGGGGCTATCAGAAAGCGCGTCTGTTGATCTGGACCGGCTTTGCGATGAACTTCTTCTTCGTGGCACTAGGTGCTATCTGCGATGTAATTCCAGCAGCGCCTTATTGGACCAACGATGCCGGTTTTCATGCCATCTTCGGTCTGGCACCCCGCATTGCAGCAGCCTCTTTCGTAGCCTTCATCATCGGTTCGTTTGCCAATGCTTATGTAATGAGCGTGATGAAATCCGCGATGGCGGCAAGCATTTCTCTGCCCGTGCCATCCTCAGTACCATTGCAGGTGAGAGTTGCGACAGTCTTATCTTCTTCCCACTTGCCCTGGGCGGTGTGGTGCCTGCATCAGAATTGCCTTGGCTCATGCTCTGGCAGGTGATACTGAAGACAGCCTACGAGATTGTGGTATTGCCTCTGACCATCCGTGTAGTGAAATACGTAAAGAAGCATGAAGGTGAAGATGCATACGACAATAACATCTCCTACAATGTATTCAAGATCTTCAGCCTCGGCTAAAAGACATCAGTAAATATCAAACATTAAAACATTACCAAGCGTGGATAGAAAAGAAGACGGTCTTCAGGCATTAGGTGCCAAGACTACATATAGAATGGATTATGCGCCAGAGGTGCTCGAAACTTTCGTGAACAAGCATCCTGGCAACGATTACTGGGTACGTTTCAACTGCCCTGAGTTTACATCGCTCTGCCCTATTACGGGACAGCCAGATTTCGCAGAGATTCGCATCAGCTATATTCCTGACGTAAAGATGGTAGAGAGCAAGAGTCTGAAACTTTATCTCTTCAGTTTCCGCAACCATGGCGATTTCCATGAAGACTGCGTAAACATCATCATGAAGGATCTCATCAAACTGATGGACCCTAAATATATAGAGGTAACAGGCATCTTTACTCCTCGTGGCGGCATCAGCATCTGGCCGTATGCCAACTATGGCAAGCCAGGCACCAAATACGAGAAACTGGCAGAGCAGAGATTCGCTACTCACGAATAAAAAAAAACAAGAAACCTCGGAAGATTGGCAGATTGCTTTTCTTCGAGGTTTTTTATTGTTTATTGCTGATGAAATTATGGGAACTGAGGATAATCCTCGAAGCGAGGCTTGCGCTTCTCAAGGAACGCCTTGCCACCTTCCTGAGCCTCATCCATCGTATAATAGAGCATCGTGCATCGCCAGCCAACTCCTGAATACCAGCCTGACCATCCAGTTCGGCATTCAAGCCAGCCTTGATCATACGGAGTGCCAGAGGCGAACGCTCCATCATGATTTCAGCCCACTCTACACAGGTATCTTCCAACTTTTCGAGAGGCACCACCTTGTTCACCATTCCCATCTCTTCAGCCTCCTTGGCAGATACTGCTTGCAGAGGAACCAAATTTCGCGAGCCTTCTTCTGACCCACCATTCTTGCCAGATAAGAAGAACCGAAACCGGCATCGAAGCTTCCTACCTTAGGACCAGTCTGTCCAAAGATGGCATTCTCTGAAGCGATGGTCAGGTCGCACATCACATGAAGCACATGTCCGCCACCGATGGCATAACCATTCACCATAGCGATGACCGGCTTTGGCAGACGGCGAATCTGCATCTGTACATCGAGCACATTCAGGCGAGGTACACCGTCATTACCTACATAACCGCCTCGGCCCTTCACATGCATGTCACCTCCTGCACAGAACGCCTTATCGCCGGCACCCGTCAGAATGACCACACGGATATCCAAACAGTCGCGGCAATAGTTGAATGCCTGTGCCATCTCCCAAGTGGTCAACGGCGTGAAGGCATTACGGTAGCGCTCACGGTTGATGGTAATCTTAGCGATATGATTATACTCCTCGAAGATGATTTCCTTGAAATCAAAACTTTCTATCTTTTTCCATTCTCTCATTTTACTTTGAACTTTATGATTACTATTTATCTTATTCTTTTGAAAGAACTATCAGGCAAGTTCCTTACAGGTCCTCTATCAGCACTTCTGGATAGCTTCCAGCATCTCGTTATCTACATCCATATCGGTGAAAACCTCCAGGAGCATCGGGCGCTCGCTCTCGGCATGAATCAATTGGCTGATGCCCTGTTCCATCTCTTCCATCGTATGAGCTGCGAGATATTTTACCTCATTCTGACTACAGATTCCTTCAGCCGTTACATGATGCTTTGCCATTATCATTTCTTCACGAGCCTGACTCTCCTTTAATCCCTGAAACTTGCCAAAGATGGCACCGCCACCATTATTGAGCACGATGATACGGAGCTTGCCGTTCAGATTTCTATTCCAGAGCGCATTCTGGTCATAGAAGAAACTCAGGTCGCCGAGAACGCAGTATACATGCTTATCAGACTTGTTCTTGCACATCGAGAAACCTACAGCCGTAGAAAGAGAACCTTCTATGCCGTTCACACCACGATTGCAGTAAACATGGCGGTCGGCATACAGATTCATCAATCGGATGGCAGAACTGTTGCCCGAGAAGACGCTGCTCATCATACCTGGAAGGAATGTATCGAATTTGCGGTCATAGATACCATCGTCCTGAGTATCTTTACCGCCTAAGGTGAACGCTTTGAAATTCTGAGGCTCAACCTTCTGAAGCTGGCTGAAGAATTCCTTTACGGTAGCCAGACTGCTGAACTCAGGCTTGAAGTTCTCTTTGCGTTCATAGCTTTTAGCCAACGCATCCATCCACAATTTGCGATAATCCTCAGTGGTTGTGCCAGCCAAAATTATCCAACCATGACATAGCATCACTGTTTGGCAAATCCATCACTTTAGTAAGATGCATGAACGTATCTTCGATATCAGCCTCTTGCGAGATTCTTATCTGCTCAACTCCTTTAAGCGAACGCAGATAAGATTTCAGCTTCTTGCTTACAATATGTCCACCTATATAAACCACCAGGTCAGGACGGAATCTTTCATCGTCCTTTATTTCATCCAGCAAATTCTCGAAAGCGCCATACAAGGTGGTTTTATTCCAATCTTCTCCCAGTTCTTCCTGAACCTTATATAGATAAGGTGGCATTGCCAGAGATTCCCATAATATAGGCATCCGGTCAATATAAGCCAACAAGTCTACATATTTTTCGGTATTGTCCAACTGGCCTATTACCACCAATGGACGTTTGGCTTTTAACACACATTCAAAAGGGGTCCCATCAAATGTGTCAATATTTGCCCTGCAGTAAGCAACCTCTATCTTGCGCTCTACGGGCAAAATTTCTTTCGTAAACGAATAGAAAGGCTCAGAGATAGGTACATTGATGTGTACAGGTCCCTTTACCCGCCCCATGCTTTTTAACAGCGCTTCGTTGACCAGCCGGTTGCAATACCAATGCATCTCTTCCTGCTGCTCACCTTCGAACACTTCTGACAGATATACCGATTTTCTTACCATCTGCCCCAAAGCATCAGGCTGAGGAAGCGTCTGACCATCCAGCTGGTTGATCCACTGTGCCGGTCTGTCGGCAGAAATCACTATGAGCGGGATTTGCTGATAATAAGCCTCAGCTACTGCCGGATAAAGATTGAGCAATGCAGAACCCGAAGTCACACACACTACAACAGGCTGATAACCTTCAGCCATAGAAAGTCCAAGAGCTTGGAAGCCGGCGCTACGTTCGTCGGTTACAGGATAGCAAGTGATGTCTTCACACTCGTTGAGATTATGAACTATGGCTGCATTTCTGCTGCCCGGACACACCACAGCATGGCGAACACCATGCGCTACCAGTAAACTTGTCAAAATATTGACGTTTTCTTTATTGCTATACATTTCACCTTATTTTTCAGGTTATTTTTATGTTTTCAGATTCTTGAAGACCCTTTGTCTTTTAGCATTATAAAATCAGAATGAATCCCTATCATTTTCTCTGCAAGACCTTTACAGGACCGACAGGATGGTCTGCATCTTAGCTTCAGTTTCCTTCCACTCCTTCTCCATCTCGCTTTCCTTCAGCAATCCGCCTCCGGCATAGAGTTCGCAGGAACCATCATCCAGGATGTTCATGCAGCGCAGGGAAACATAGAGATGCGTCTTTCCTTTCGGCGAAATCGGTCCCACAAAACCACTGTAGTATTTGCGCGACTGATGTTCATGCTGCAGGATAAACCGGCGAGCTTCATCCTTCGGTATTCCGCAGACGGCAGGCGTAGGATATAAGGCATCGAGCACATCGCCCAAACGCCCCGTATCATGCAGACGGAAAGCGATGTCGGTACGGAGATGATAGAGATTGGCAGCCATCGTGTATAAGGTCCCTTCTTCTGATATTCATCCGAAAAGGCCTTGATACAATCCTCGATATAATCGGTTACATACTGCTGTTCCTCTCTGTTCTTCTCCGACCATTCTATCCCTTCTACCGGATAATCGGCTATGGTCTTGGAAGGTTCAGCCTTTTGGGTGCCTGCCAGCGACATGGTTGCCATCTGATTCTGTTCACCTTTGAGCAGAATTTCAGGTGTAGCCATCAGCCATAAACCCGATTGGGGTGTATAAACCAAGGCTACAAAAAGACGGGGATACATCCGGCAGGTCTTCAGAAACAGAGCCTTTAAAGAGTCTGCATCCTGCACAACTGAAGCATTGGCTGTATTCTGCACATCTGAAGTCTTGCCGGCATCTTGCGCTGCAGAAGTATGGACTGATTCTAAAGGCTGCCGATTGCTCTGAATACGCAGTTTTCTTGCCAGAACAATCTTGCTGAATTTACCTTCAGAAAGCTGCCGGTGAAAGCATTCAAACTCCCTTGTATAGGCTTCAAAATTACGTCCCGACGTAGATTCTGCTACGTCACGACGTAAATCCTGCAGCGTCACGACGTAGGAAGTGCCGCATCGCGATGCATTTTCAGCCCCCTCGGCAGAAATCAGTTTGCTTTCATCCGGATGCATCAACACCACGGGACATTCGCTGGATGCGCGAAAGGAGCTATCACGAAACCTTCCTTGCCATTCAGTTCTGCCACAGAAGAGAGTACCTCAGGTTCGCCCTCATGCTGAGCCACATAGATAGCATGGTGCAGATAAGGCAGACGATAATACGCAAAAGCTATCATACCTTTGTTTCTGCCCCCTTTTTCTGATTATCTTTCTTTGGGGTGAACACATAGTTGGTTACCTGTACGGTACAGATTACCTCACCAGCCGTATTCTTGATATCCACCTGCCAGGTATGCAAGGTTCTGCCCTTGTGCACAATCTTGGCAAAGGCAGTAACCGTATCGCCCTCGCTGACCGCCTGGACATGAGTACCGCTCACGTTGATGCCCACGGCAATCTGTCCCGGACAGAGCGCCAGGGAACCAATACCCGCCACATTCTCGGCAAGAGCCAGAGAAGCACCTCCACTCAAGAAACCGAAAGGTTGGCGATTACGCTCATCTACCTTCATCGTTGCCTGAAGCGTATCAGGCTCAGGGGTAGAAATGAAATGCATTCCGAGCGTCTTGGATAATCCATCAGTCTTGCTGATTCTTTTTACTAATTCATCTATGTTCATCTTATTATCTCCTATTTTTCGTATTTTGTTATTGATTCAGAGCTATTCGTTTTCTCTTCGCTCCAAAGTATGTTTCTGATAAACTCAACGCAAAGGTAAGACTTTCTTTAGAGAAAACAAAATTTATCGCACTTTTTATTTGATGAAGGGCAAACTTTACATACCTTTTCCTTTCTTTAATAATAAAAAACATAAAAAACGGCATATAGTTCAGATTTATTTTGTATTTTTGCACCAAAAATAAGAAAATAAAAGATATATCTGAATAGAATATGAACATTTTAGAGCTAAGCGAACAGGAAATCGTTCGCAGACAGAGTCTTCAGACATTGCGCGAGATGGGTATTGACCCATACCCAGCAGCAGAGTTTCCAACCAATGCATTCAGCACAGATATCAAAGCTGAATTCAAGGACGAGGACGAGCCACGCCAGGTAGTTATCGCCGGACGTATGATGGGTCGCCGCGTAATGGGTAAAGCTAGCTTCGCTGAGTTGCAGGACTCAAAGGGAAGAATCCAGGTTTATATCGCCCGCGACGAGATTTGTCCAGACGAGAACAAGGACCTTTATAATACTGTTTTCAAGAAACTCCTCGATATCGGTGACTTCATCGGTGTAAAGGGTTTCGTATTCCGCACACAGACTGGCGAGATTTCTGTTCACGCCAAGGAACTGTGCCTGCTCTCTAAGAGCTTGAAGCCACTCCCTATCGTGAAGTATAAGGATGGCGTGGCTTACGACAAGTTCGATGATCCAGAGTTGCGTTACCGCCAGCGCTACGTTGACCTCATCGTTAATGATGGCGTAAAGGATACTTTCCTGCAGCGTGCTACCGTACTCCGCACACTCCGCAGCGTACTCGACAACGCAGGTTATACTGAGGTAGAGACTCCTACCCTGCAGAGCATTGCCGGTGGTGCTTCTGCCCGCCCATTCATCACCCACTTCAATGCGCTCGATCAGGATATGTACATGCGTATCGCTACCGAGCTCTACCTGAAGCGCCTCATTGTAGGTGGTTTCGAGGGTGTTTATGAAATCGGCAAGAACTTCCGCAACGAGGGTATGGACCGCAACCACAACCCTGAGTTTACCTGTATGGAGCTTTATGTTCAGTACAAGGACTACAACTGGATGATGGCTTTCACAGAGAAGTTGCTCGAAACGATTTGTATCGCAGTAAACGGCAAGCCAGAGCGCGAGATTGATGGCAACATCATCAGCTTCAAGGCTCCATATCGCCGTCTGCCTATCCTCGATGCCATCAAGGAAAAGACCGGTTTCGACTGCAACGGCAAGACCGAGGAAGAGATCCGCGCATTCTGCAAGGAGAAGGGCATGGATGTAGATGAGACCATGGGTAAGGGTAAGTTGATTGACGAGCTCTTCGGTGAGTTCTGCGAGGGAACCTTCCTCCAGCCGACCTTCATCACCGACTATCCTGTAGAGATGTCTCCATTGACCAAGATGCACCGTTCTAAGCCAGGCTTGACCGAGCGTTTCGAGTTGATGGTAAACGGTAAGGAGCTTGCCAATGCATACTCTGAGCTCAACGACCCAATTGACCAGGAAGAGCGTTTCATCGACCAGATGAAGCTTGCTGACAAGGGTGATGACGAGGCAATGATTATCGATCAGGACTTCCTCCGTTCCCTCCAGTACGGTATGCCTCCAACATCAGGTATCGGTATCGGTATCGACCGCTTGGTCATGTTGATGACAGGCAAGACCTTCATCCAAGAGGTATTGTTCTTCCCACAGATGAAGCCAGAGAAGAAGATGCCACAGAGCACCATCAAGGAATGGGCAGAGATTGGCGTGCCAGAGAATTGGGCATACGTGCTCCGCAAGGCAGGCTTCAACCTCATCTCTGATATCCGTGAAGAAAAAGCACAAGGCTTGCAGCAGAAGATTGGAGAAATCAACAAGAAGTACAAGCTCGGCTACGAGAAGCCTTCTGTTGACAATATCCAGGGCTGGATTAATGCAGCAAATGCTTAATTGATAATGCATAATTAATTATAAATTCATTCGAAGTGTTCAACTGCGGTAAAATAGCGATAATTGGCGGCGGTAGCTGGGCTACAGCAATAGCCAAGATTGTGGTGGGTCATACTCATCACATAGGCTGGTATATGCGTCGCGATGACCGCATCGAGGACTTCAAGCGCATGGGGCACAACCCTGCCTATCTGATGTCGGCACGATTCAATGTAGATGAGATTTTCTTCTCTTCCGACATCAACAAGATAGTGCAGAATTACGATACCCTCGTGTTCGTCACCCCGTCGCCTTATCTGAAGAATCATCTCAAAAAACTCAAGACGCGACTAAGCGATAAGTTCATCATCACAGCCATCAAAGGTATTGTGCCTGATGAAAACCTCGTTTGCTCAGAGTATTTCCATCAGGTTTACGATGTGCCTTACGAGAACCTCGCCTGCATCGGAGGTCCTTCTCATGCCGAGGAAGTGGCACTGGAGCGACTGAGCTATCTCACCGTGGGCTGTAGCGATACCGAAAAGGCGCATGCCTTCGCCAACGATTGTCTGGCGAGTGAATTCATCAAGACCAAGACTTCGAGCGATGTCATCGGTATCGAATATTCTTCGGTTCTGAAGAACGTATACGCCATCGCAGCAGGTATCTGTGGCGGTCTGAAGTATGGTGACAACTTCCAGGCGGTACTCATGTCAAATGCCGTTCAGGAGATGCACCGCTTCCTGACAGCCGTCCACCCTATCGACCGAAGCATGTACGACTCAGTTTATCTGGGCGACTTGCTTGTAACAGGTTACAGCAACTTTTCCCGCAACCGCACCTTCGGAACCATGATAGGCAAGGCTACAGCGTGAAGAGTGCGCAGATAGAGATGGAGATGATTGCAGAAGGATATTTCGGCACCAAGTGTATGAAGGAAATCAATCGCCACATGCACGTCAACATGCCGATTCTCGATGCTGTATATAATATATTGTACGAGCGCATCAGTCCGCAAATCGAAATCAAGCTCTTGACCGACTCGTTCAGATAGACACATCCGATCCTTCGATTTCGGCAGAAGAGTTTGTCTTCAAGTAGTAACATTAACACATTCATTTAGATATTAAAAGAAAAATGAAAAGTATCAGCTTAAACATTACAAAGGCTGCATCATTCCTTGCAGAAGATGCAGTAAAGGCTTACGAGCCTAAGGTTAAGGCCGCTCAGGAAGCTCTTGAGAACGGCACTTGTGAAGGTAACGATTTCTTGGGATGGTTGCATTTGCCATCTTCTATCACTCCTGAGTTCCTCAATGAGATTCAGGCTGTTGCCAATACTTTGCGCGAAAAGTGTGAGGTAGTTGTTGTAGCAGGTATCGGTGGTAGCTACCTCGGTGCACGCGCCGTTATCGAAGGCCTCGGCAACTCTTTCGCTTGGCTCGTAAACGACAAGAAGAACCCTACTATCCTCTTCGCAGGTAACAATATCGGTGAGGACTACCTCTTCGAGTTGACTTCTTTCTTGAAGGACAAGAAGTTTGGTGTCATCAATATCTCTAAGTCTGGTACCACTACTGAGACTGCTCTCGCTTTCCGTCTTTTAAAGAAGCAATGCGAGGATCAGCGCGGTAAAGAAGAGGCTAAGGATGTTATCGTAGCTGTAACCGACGCCAAGAAGGGTGCAGCACGTACTTGTGCTGACAAGGAAGGTTACAAGAGCTTCATCATCCCTGATAATGTAGGTGGCCGCTTCTCTGTTTTGACCCCAGTAGGTTTGTTGCCTATCGCAGTAGCAGGTTTCGATGTAAAGCAGCTCGTAGCTGGTGCGGCTGACATGGAGAAGGCTTGCGGCAAGGACGTAGCTTTCGAGGAGAATCCTGCAGCTATCTATGCAGCTACACGTCAGGCTCTCTATACTCAGGCAGGCAAGAAGATTGAGATTGTATGCAACTTCCAGCCTAAACTTCACTACTTCGCTGAGTGGTGGAAGCAGCTCTATGGTGAGAGCGAGGGTAAGGACCAGAAGGGTATCTTCCCAGCAGCTTGCGACTTCACTACCGACCTTCACTCTATGGGCCAGTGGATTCAGCAGGGCGAGCGCTCTATCTTCGAGACTGTTATCAGCGTAGAGACTCCTAACGAGAAGTTGCTCTTCCCTCACGATGATGAGAACCTCGACGGTTTGAACTTCCTCGAGGGCAAGCGTGTTGACGAGGTGAATAAGATGGCAGAGCTCGGTACACGTCTGGCTCACGTTGACGGTGGTGTTCCTAACATCCTGGTTAACGTACCAGAGTTGAACGCTTACTACCTCGGTCAGCTGATCTACTTCTTCGAGAAGGCTTGCGGTATCAGCGGTCTCTTGGAAGAGGTGAACCCATTCAACCAGCCTGGTGTTGAGGCATACAAGAAGAATATGTTCGCATTGCTCAACAAGCCAGGTTATGAGGCAGAGAGCAAAGCTATCCAGGAGCGCTTGAAGAATGAATAATGTGTAGTGTTTAATGTTTAGTTGAGGCATACGCCATGCAAAGCATTAAACACTAAACATTAAACACAAAACATTAAATAATTGATGAAGGAAATTATTTTTAAATATATGAAAGAACACGGTTTTGGGGAATTCAACCCTAAAGCCGTGCTTTTTGATATGGACGGCGTGCTGTACAACAGTATGCCAAATCATGCTGTGGCATGGCAGGAATCGATGAAACAGTTTGATATCCACATGACTGCAGCCGATGCTTATGCCACCGAAGGAGCCCGAGGCATTGACACCATCCAGATGATGGTGAAGAAGCAGAAGGGCATCGACATCACGCTGGACGAAGCACAGAAGATGTATGATGTGAAGACCGAAATATTCCACTCGATGCCTACTGCCGAAATATTTCCTGGCGTAAAGGAAATCATGCAGAAGGTTAAAGATGCCGGCATGCAGGTAGGAGTGGTAACAGGAAGCGGACAGCGCCCGCTCATCATGCGACTGCTCAACGACTTCGGCGATTTTCTGGATGAAGCACATATCGTAACCGCCTATGATGTAAAGCGCGGCAAACCAAATCCTGACCCATATCTCATGGGATTACAGAAGGCAGGAAACCTGAAACCCTGGGAAGGCATCGTGGTAGAGAATGCTCCATTGGGCGTCCGTGCCGGCGTGGCAGCCAACATTTTTACGGTAGCAATTAACAGCGGTCCGCTACCAGATGAAGAATTATCCAATAAGGGTTGCAATCTACTCTATCACCAGATGACTGAATTCTGTGATGACTTTGAAAACCTGGTTGCTAAGGCTTAATCCGGTTCACCCACAGATATTCTGACTTATTCAATAAAAAGACATCATTAAAAACATATAATGACATGAATAGAAAAGTAGCTTTAATTACAGGTATTACAGGCCAGGATGGTTCATACTTGGCTGAATTATTGTTGGAAAAAGGGTATGATGTTCACGGAACTATCCGCCGATCATCTACCGACTACCGCGAAAGAATTGCTCATTTGGAGGGTACACCTAACTTCCATCTTCACTATGCTGACCTCGGTGACTCTATGAGTATCATCCAGGTAATGAACAAGGTGAAACCTACAGAGGTTTACAACCTTGCGGCTCAGAGCCACGTACAGGTGAGCTTCGACTCCCCTGAGTTTACAGCAGATGTAGATGCTACCGGTGTGCTCCGTATTCTGGAGGCTATCCGCCAATGCGGTTTGGAGAAGACCTGCCGCATGTATCAGGCTTCAACATCTGAGCTCTACGGTAAGGTAGAAGAGGTTCCTCAGAACGAGAACACTCCATTCCACCCTTATTCTCCATACGCTGTTGCCAAGCAGTATGGTTTCTGGATTGTCAAGGAGTATCGTGAGGCTTATGATATGTTCTGCTGCTCTGGTATCCTCTTCAATCATGAAAGTGAGCGCCGTGGTGAGACTTTCGTAACCCGCAAGATTACTTTGGCTGCAGCCGCATCAAGCAGGGCAAGCAAGACAAGCTCTATCTCGGTAACCTGGATTCGCTCCGCGACTGGGGTTATGCCAAGGATTATGTAGAGTGTATGTGGCTGATTCTCCAGGCTGAGAAGCCAGAGGACTTCGTGATTGCAACAGGTAAGCAGCATTCTGTTCGTGAGTTCGCCCAGCTGGCGTTCCACTATGTAGGAATCGAACTGAAATGGGAAGGCAAGGATGAGAACGAGAAGGCATCTGCGTTGAGGTCCTGAGGAACTCATCGGCAAGACACTCGTTGAGGTTTCTCCTGATTTCTACCGTCCTACCGACGTGGTGAACCTTTGGGGTGACCCAACAAAGGCTAAAGCTAAGCTCAACTGGAATCCTAACACCACCTCTTTCGAGGATCTCGTAAAGATCATGGTAGAGAGCGATATGGCTAAGGTAGCTGCTGAGGATGCCGGTCAGAAGGTTCGCTGCAATCTTGCAGAATATCTTGAGAAAGGTATTGTAAAGTAACTATTGATAGTTTATAGTAAATAAACAATGTTATCAAAAGATTCTAAAATTTATATAGCAGGACACCACGGACTCGTGGGTTCTGCTATCTGGAATAACCTCAAGAAGAGAGGTTATAACAACCTGGTAGGTCGTTCTCACAAAGAACTCGACTTGACCGACCAGTATGCAGTAGAGAAGTTCTTTGATGAGGAAAAGCCTGATGCAGTAGTATTGGCTGCTGCCTTCGTAGGCGGTATCATGGCGAATTCATTGTATCGTGCAGACTTCATCATGCAGAACATGAAGATGCAATGCAACGTAATCAGCAACGCTTATTCTCATGGCGTGAAGAAGCTCCTCTTCCTGGGCTCTACCTGCATCTATCCTAAGAATGCACCGCAGCCTATGAGCGAAGATGTGCTCCTTACTTCTCCGCTGGAATATACCAACGAGGAATATGCCATCGCCAAGATTGCCGGACTGAAGATGTGCGAGAGCTACAACCTTCAGTATGGTACCAACTATATCGCTGTGATGCCAACCAACCTCTATGGCCCTAACGATAACTTCCATCTGGAGAACAGCCACGTAATGCCTGCGATGATGCGCAAGATTTATCTTGCCAAACTCATCCACGATGGCGACTGGCACAGCATCGAGGTGGATATGAACAAGCGCCCTATCAACCCTACTGATAAGCTCCGCGAAATCATCGGCGAGGGTAACGTAGACGGCAGCAACTCTCACGAGCGCATTCTGAAGGCGCTGGAGTTCTATGGCATCTACGACAACAAGGTAGTGCTTTGGGGAACAGGCAAACCATTGCGTGAATTCCTCTGGAGCGAGGATATGCAGATGCCAGCGTTCACGTGCTACTGAATGTAGATTTCAAGGACATCATCGGTATCGAGAAGTACAGTTCTGTATTCTATGGTGCAAGGTAGATGGTGCTGTGGATAGAAACAACTCTGAGGGCCGTGGTGGCGCTATCCCTTCTCTCGGTGAGATTCGCAACTGCCACATCAACGTGGGTACCGGCAAGGAGCTCACCATCCGTGAACTTTCTGAGCTTGTAGTAAAGGCAGTAGGTTTCGAAGGCGAGGTAGAGTTTGACGCCAGCAAGCCAGATGGAACCATGCGCAAGCTCATCTCTGTAGATAAGCTCCACAGCTCGGCTGGACGCATAAGGTAGAGATTGAGGATGGTGTGAAGAAACTCTTCGACTGGTATCAGGAGAGTCTGAAAGGCTAATAAAGAATATCGACTATGGATACAGAACAACTTTCTATGACCAAGAAAACCCTTGTGGGAGTACAGTTTCTGTTTGTGGCTTTCGGTGCAACGGTTCTGGTGCCTCTTCTAATAGGCATCGAGCCGGCAACGGCTCTCTTCACCGCTGGTGTAGGAACCTTTCTTTTTCACTTCATCACCAAGGGCAAGGTGCCTATTTTCCTGGGCAGTTCCTTCGCCTTTATCGCCCCTATCATCGCTGCAACCAAGCAATGGGGACTGCCGGGAACAATCGCCGGACTAACCAGCGTTTCTCTGGTGTATTTCGCCATGAGCGCCCTAGTGAAATGGCAGGGCAAGAAACTGCTGGACAGGATTTTTCCTCCGGTAGTCATCGGTCCCGCCATCATCCTCATCGGTCTCTCCCTTTCGGGCAGCGCTGTGGATATGGCAAAGACCAACTGGATTCTCTCCTTTGCATCGCTCATCACCGCTATCCTGGTGCTTACCTTCTGCAAGGGCTTGATGAAGCTGGTTCCTATCATTTCGGGGGTTATCGTGGGCTATGTCATCGCCATCTGCATGGGCGAGGTAGATTTCTCGGGCGTGGCAGCGGCATCATGGTTCTCCTGTCCTGTATCCTTCGATACCATCACCCATTTCTCCTGGGCTCCATTCCTCTATATGTTGCCCGTGGCAATAGCTCCGGTGCTGGAGCATATCGGCGATGTATATGTGGTGAGTGCCGTAGCCAAGAAGGATTTCGTGGCAGATCCGGGATTGCATCGCACGATGTTGGGCGATGGACTGGCATGTCTCTGTTCAGCCTTTCTGGGCGGACCTCCTGAGACCACTTATTCAGAGGTAACAGGTGCGATGTCTATCACCAAGGTAACGAGTCCTGCTGTGATTCGCATATCCGCAGCCACCGCTATCTGTTTCTCCATCGTGGGCAAGTTGAGTGCTTTGTTACAGAGCATTCCTCAGGGGGTTTTAGGTGGCATCATGCTGCTGCTTTTTGGAACCATCGCAAGTGTGGGCGTTCAGAATCTGATGCAGAACAAGGTAGACATGAATGAAACCCGCAATGTTATCATCATCTCTGTGATGCTGACGATGGGCTTGGGTGGCGCCGTTCTCTCATCCGGTTCCTTCGCCATTTCCGGCATCGGTCTTTCCGCCGTCATCGGCGTAGTTCTCAACCTCGTTCTTCCTAAGACGAAGAAGAAAGAGGCATAAATAAGGAAAAAGCTTTAAAAACGAGATTGTTTTCAAAGCTTTTTCTTTTTTATTAGAACAAAAAGAGGGGTAAAACAAGGATTTTAACCTACTAAAACAGTTCTTTCAACTAAGAAAAAAAGCATTTATACCTAGATAAAATCTCCGTTCATAGACGTTGAATGTCCGTTCAAAGACGTTGAACCGCCATTCACGTCTATGAACGGAGATTTCAATAGGGTTAAAGAACATTTTATCCTATAATCAACCAAGACTTTTCCTGAGATTAACACATTATTAATACAGAAAGAAGGAAGAAAGGAGATAAGAGAGATGAAGAAAAGACGTTGTTTCTATCTTGAACTAAACCGATTATACTAGAAAAGCGTGCAAGCTACATCTCTGTCGCCTGCACGCATCCTCTTTTTATTTAATCGCGCTATGATATATAATAGCTTTTTACAATCTCGCTCCGAATCTTGCGCTTGGCAATGGAGCGGTAAAGTAATAGTTCTGGTCGTTATTCTTATCCAGGAAATTCACCTGCTTCATACCGAAGAAAGGCAGACCACTAGGGAAGAGCGGAGTAAAATCGGTTACACCACCAGAGAGAGCAGGACTGTTATCCTGATACTCGAAATTCCAAGTCTTATCGAATGCCAATGGAGCACCATTCTCCACTTTATCAATCTCGCAGTTGATATTCATCTTGTCGCTCTGAGTGAAACTCTTGAAGAGAGGGTTGAACTGACCAGCCACGCTGCTCTTGATATCAGCATCAAACCAGATGCCCAAAGCTGCATCCTTCGCCATCTGCTCTACTCCTGTCTCTGTAGATGCAAAGTAGTAGTTTGGAGTAAGACGGCTGTGCTCCATATCAGCACCATCCTTCTTTGGCTGCTTCAGGCCGAAACGTGAATCATAGATGAGGTTGTTCACAAAGATTGGCTTCGCAGCCTTCTCTACCCATACAGAACCACCCTTCTTGTTCTTGGCACGGCGCCATCCGCAATTAACTACAGTATTGTTGTAAGCAGTCATCTCGGTAAGCGGAATCACCTCACTATTGCCGGCATTAGAGAGTTTGAAGGCGTTGGTGCAGGCGTTGTAGATGATGTTGTTGGCTACATCGAGCTTGCAACCCGCCTTTACGTTGATAGCCTCGCCGCCATCGGCTGCATTTCCGCTATCAGCAAATATATTATTGATAATCAAGCCGTTACCACCAGTAAAGTAAGTCTGGTCGTTGTAGTTATCGTGGAAGAAACTGTTTGCCATCACGAACTTACCATTCACATTACAGAAGTGGAAGGCTGGCACACCACCATCAATGGTAGTCTTGAAAAGCTTGTTCTGGAAAGAAGCAGAACTCTCGGTAGGAGTAGCTCCGGCATAGGCCACATCCACGTGGTTGAGTACCACTTCTTCTGAATTGTAGCCACAGATGATGCCGCCCCAATCGGCTGGTTTCTTGGTATCAGAAGTGATGGTAACTGGCTTCTCGGCGGTTCCCAGACAATAGAGATTGCCCAATACCACGATTTCTACCGGTACCTGAACCTCTGATTTGCAGGTAACAGTTACGCCCGGCTCGATGTAGAGCGATGTTCCTACAGGAATCTCCACGCTCTCGCTGAGGGTAGTATCCTTGCTCCAAACCAGAGAGCCTTTAGGATATTCTGCCACCTTAGTTGTAATGACATCTTTAGAACCCTGGTTCTGGTTGCCATCACTTCCATTAGCGCCATTATTCACGTAATCGTATGGATTTATATTATCGTTCTCGCAAGATGTGGAGAACATTGCAGCTGCTGCCATCATAAGCATGCAAGCTAAAGTATTTATCTTTTTCATTTTTTACCTTTTTTCTTTTTACCTTTTATAACTTGTATCTTACTCCCAGCAGGAAGGTTCTGCCATACTGATAAGTTCCCACGATGGTCTTATCGCTCTTCTGGCCCTCATACTCCAGGTTGCTCTTGTTCACGGTCTTCAAGTATCTCTCGCGCTTGGCATCAAGCAGATTGTTTGCCTTGAAGAAGACGGAGATGCCGTTCTTGAATTGCTTCTCGGCACTCAGGTCGAGACCGAACATAGCCTTATCCCACTGGTCGGCATCCTTGAAGGGAGAAACCAGGGCGAGCTTGGTACCCGTGAAGGAAGAGGCCAACTGCGCATTCCAGCCATTCTCCGTATCCTTATATAATAAGGAGATATTGGCGGTATGAGGAGCCTGGTTAACCAGCGGACGGGTCTGGGTTACACCCGTCTTATACTCGGCACTACCCTCCTTGTACTCACGCTTCGAGGTGGTGATTTCAGAATGGGTGTAAGTATAATTTGCCTTTACTCCGAAGTGGCGAATGTATTTGATGACGTCGATTTCGAAGCCCATGTTCTTGGCATTACCCAGGTTATCCGGCATGTAGTAAGCATCGGTTCCGGCACCAATCTTGCCATCAGATGTTACGAACACCTGCTCTATCGGGTCTTTCAGATATTTATAGAACACGCCGGCAAGAATCTGCTCTGTCTTGCTTGGGAACCACTCCCAGCGCAGGTCGATGTTGTCGATGCGGGCACGCTTCAGGTTTGGATTACCCTTTTCCTGATACTCCTCGCCCATAATCTGATAAGGCACAATCTCATAGAAGCCCGGACGTTGATGGAGCGATAGTAAGAGAGACGCACGTTCATCTTCTTGGTTGGCGTCCATTTGATGGATGCAGATGGCAGATAATCCCAGTAGCTCTGCTCGCCCACCTGTCCCATGTTACGGAAGTGCTGGAGCATGGTGTAAATCTGGTTGGTATGCTCGGCACGGAAACCGGCATTCAGTTCACCTACCTCGCTCTTCAGGGTTACCATGGCGTAGGCGCCTCCGATGTGCTCCTTGGAATCGTAGTTGAGCTGCGAAGCCTGAGAATAAGGAGTTTTGCAAACCCAATCTATATTGGCATACTGCTCTAATCCGTTTCCATCCATCGTCTGCGAGATGTCGGCAGGATTGAAGATGTAAGAATAATATCTATTGCTGCGTTCTTTTCTGCGATACTGTGCACCCGCCTTCCAGAGAGCCTCCACATCGTTGGCGAAATGGGTATCGTAAGAAAGGTTGATGTAGCCTGCCCAGTCGGTATCCTTGTTGTGCTGGAACCGGCGCTCGGCACCCTTAGGCAGGGTCTTAATGATATTCTTATTGGCATCCCAGATGGAACCCGAAACGGCATCGCCGCCATTCTCGGCTTTTCTGCTCACGGTATTCGTCAGGGTTACGTAGGTTCTGTCCGGATCTTCCTCCTTTGCCTGCGAAAATACGCCCGACCAATCTACGGTAAAATCCTTGGTAAGATGATGCGTACCCTTCAGGTTAGTGGCGAAGATGCTCTGGGTGGTTGAGAGAGAGCGCACCTCATCGTCCTGGGTATAGCTGTCGGCTCCGATATATTCGGTGTTGACACTGTTATTGTATCTGATGCCCTTGGAATTGGTGCGCACATACATGTTGTACCATTCCAGCTTGTGGCCAGTCAGGGTTAAATCTATCTTGGCATGAGCACCCGTGGTAAGATCATGGATGCTGTAGTAGCGATGTTGCAGATTGGAAATGTACATTGCCTGCTCGCCCGAAGCCATCTTTACGGAATTGTAGGTGCGCTCGGTGCCACGGAAAGTATTCTGCACGCTTCCGGCAAGCATCACGCCCAGGCGGTCGTTCCAGAAGCGGTTGCCGATGCTCAAACCTCCGATGAAGTTAGGAGATGGCATGGAATGACTCTTCAGCTGAACAGGACCTTTCTTGAAATCACTCATCTGTGCCTTGTAGTCTTTTCCGAAAGCCTCGTAAGGAGCCTTCTTTGTATAATCAGAGCGGTTGCTGGTAAGATAATCTCTGCCATCCTTCCAGAAATAATCACTTGCTCCGATGGCTGCATTCGCCAGAATCTGGAAGTGGGATGGCGCATCCTTCATCACCATATCCACCACGCCACCGGCTGCATCGCCTTCCATATCAGCCGTCAAAGACTTGGATACCACGAGGCGATCCATCAGATCAGAAGGGAAGATATTCAACGGAATGTAACGGTTTTTATCATCCGGACTTGGAATCTTCACGCCGTTTACCAAGGTGTAGTTGTAGCGCTTGTCCATGCCTCGGAGGATGGCGTAGGAAGCCTCGCCCGATGCATCACGCTCCATGGTTACACCCGATACTCGCTGCAGAACGCTTGCCACGTTGACATCAGGCGAAAGCTGGATGCTCTGCTGGCTCATCACGTTGAGCACGTTGCCGGCATTCTTCACGGTTTCTATGGCGCTTCGGTCGCTGCGGTATTCACGATGACCGGTAACCACCACTTCGCCCAACTGCTTCAAGTCTTCATCCATCGGAATATCCACCTTGTCTTTCTTAGCCACATCTACTACCATCTCCCTGGTCTTGTACGACATGTAGGAAACGATGATGGTCACCTTGCCTTTATCAGGCAATTCATGCAGGGTGAAAGTACCATCAAGTCCAGTGGTGGTACTCACGTTGGGCAGCTCCTTTACTCGGATTACGGTTCCGATGAGGGGTTCACCCGTTTTGTTATCCTTGACTATACCATCCAGCGTATGTGCCTGGATGGAGGTAGTCGCAGCGGCTAGAAGCGCCGCACTCAGTAAAATTCTTTTCATCTATATCGCTATTGAAATCTTCATTCGTTTCTTTTCGCAAAAAAGCTCCTTTTACTTTTTTACCTTTAAAACCGTGTGGATGATTTTTCCATCCTTGTCAATCATCGACATTCTCAGCTGCTTCTTATCTGCTGTAAATACAGAGAAACCATCGGCTGGACTGCAGAACACAGTGCCATCGATAGGCTTCACAGGACGAGCCAGAGATGAAGAGGAATTGACTACGTAGTCGATGTTGTCGCCCTTCTTCTGGATGTGCTGGAAGTTGTGGATATGGCCGCAGGCATAAATCGCCACATTATTATATTTATGGAGGATAGGAAGAAGGCGCTTCTGCATGTCGAGTCGCTCACTCTCCTTCTTCTCGGTGTAGGCGTAGATAGGATGATGACCTACCACGATGACCCAGTCTTCCTTGGCATTCTTCAGGGTTTCGTCGAGCCAGGAGAGCTGAGCCTCTGCATCCTGCTTGCAGGCATCAGGATATTTTTCTGACGCCTTGCGATAAGATCGATAAGAGGTGTGGTGTCGAGGAAGATGACACGGATGGTAGTTCCCTTGTGGTCGAACACCTTGGTGTAATATTTGGCTGGCATCATCCAGCGTCGGCTCACCTTACCATAGTCCATAAAAGCCTGAGTATTACCACGATACTCATGGTTGCCACAAACCGGGAACCAGTCGAGCATCAGGTCGGGATGAGAATAAACATATTCGTAATTGGTAAGCCACAGAGGGTCCTGGGTGGAAGTCACGCCATTGAAATGGTGGATGTCGCCCACGGCAAGTACGCATTCAGGATCTACCGTACCCGCCATCTCGCCCATCAGTTCGGCGATAGGCTTCTGATCGTAGTAGCCGTTTCGACCCATATCATTGGTCATGTAGAGGGTGATTTCACCCTTCAGTTTCTGCCATTCGGCAGCATTCGCCTTCCAGTTAGGATTCTGCGGAATAGCGGTTGCTGCACTCTGAGAGCAGGTTGTTAATGCTGCGTTTTGCGCCTGTGCAGTCAAGCCTCCGCCCAACAATAAAGCCGAAGCCAAAACTACAGTAGCTACTCTACCTTTCATCATAGCAAAGCCATTCATGCTGCTATGCTTACCCGATACTTTCTTTTCCATTTTTCTTTATCTAACTATAATACCTTTCTATAATACCTTTATTAAAGATTTCCCTTTCGGGGTAATTCCTGTTAAATTTCGGGTGCAAAGGTAGGGGTATTATGTGTCAATGAGGTTACAAGGATTTTAATTAGCAGATAAAAGATACTACAATTTTATTACGGGAGTTTCCCCCGATGCTTTTAGGGAAAATCATACGCTGGTTTATGGTTTTCCCCTTGTTGTTTTCAGCTATTCTCCCTATCTTTGCACCATCAAAAAATTGATAGCGGCACCAAGTAGCCTCTTCAAATAAAATAAATAGAGTAATAACCCTTTAAAGAGAAGATAGTTATGAAAAGAATGATTATGACATTGGTAGCAGTATGGATGATGATTACATCTATGAATGCTCAGAGACTGACAAATATTCAGGCAGAAGCCCGTTTTATCACAGATAAGATGGTGGTGGAACTGGGATTGAGCAGCGCCCAGCGCAACAGCATCCTGAACATCAATCTCAATTATCTCAATGGCATCCGAAGCTATCGCGACATCGATGCCTACGGCTGGCATTACCGCAACAAGCAGCTCAAGCGCATGATGACCGCCAGACAATGGAAGAGATTCAAGGACTCTTACTATTTCTATCGCCCTATCGGCTGGCAGAATCATGTGTATGTTCACCATATTTACACCAAGTATCCAAAGCATAACTGGGGACACGACAAGCGCCGCCCTCGCCCTGAGTGCAGCTACGGAAGACCAGGATGGCCAGGCGGAACCCATGTAACCTATGGACCTGGAAAGCCAGACAAGCATCACAAGCATCACAAGCACGACAAGAAGTGGAAGTACGACAAGAAGAAGTGGAAGCACGATAGAGATTGGGATGACGATGATGATGATGATTGAGATAATGACAGGGAAGATGACTGAGATTAAGACAAACATTCGATGATAAAACAGAAGAAATCCAAGCTAGAGATGATTCTCCGGCTTGGATTTCTCGTTAAATAAAAACTAACTATGCCGTCTAACTAATCATTAATTACTAACAAAACGTCTTCCACAATCTGCTCATCGAGCAGGCGATTATCCGAAAGCAACTGCTTCACATCGTATCTGTCGTAGAGTCCCTTCCTGATGCCGCCCACCATCACCTTCATTTCTGAAGTGCCATAGTAAGAGGCGATACGCTCGCCGAATCCGCCATCCTTCGAGCCATCCTCCAAAGTTACCACCAGCTGATGGCTAGCCTTCAGGCTATCCAGCACTTCGGCATCCACCTCATTCAGATAACGGGGATTGATGAGCGTTGCATCGATGCCTTATCAGCCAACAGGCGTACTACATTCTCGCCCTTCTGATAGAACGAACCGGCGGCGATGATTGCCACCTTCTTGCCCTGATGCATCACCTTGTACTTTGCCTCGTAGCCATACTCTGCATCAACGGCTTCTGACGTATGAACCACGCCATTGCTTGGCACGCGGATGGCGACAGGTTTCTTATCCTGCTGAATGCTCCAGCGGAGCATGGCGAAATACTCCTCGCAGGTGGTTGGAGCCAGATAGATGAGCCCCGGAATGCTGCAGAGCATCGGAATATCGAAAAGGCAGATGTGGGTGATGTCGTTCATCGAGTTCACTCCGCCTCCTACCACGTTGATTACGGCTGGGTTGGAATTGATGCAGAGGTCTTGCGCTATCTGGTCGTAGGTACGTTGGATAAAGGTGCTGTAAACGGTCCAGACAGGATGCAATCCACCCTTCGCCATTCCCGAAATCATGGCCACCGCCTGCTCTTCGGCGATTCCCATATCGATGTGCTGCTTGCCAGCCAGTTGGCGCTTATCGGCAGTAAAGCCACCTGCGGTAGGAGTACCGGCGGTTACAGCGATGAGGGTCTTATCCTGCTTCATCTCGCTGAGCATCCAGTCAGAGAATAATGTACCGTAATCCTCTGTCGGAGCAACCTCCGGGAGGATTCCATCGGCATTCCTTCTTGGTCGCGAACCGTCTTCCAAATTGAAAGGCATTCCCCAATGCCAAGCCTCCTTATTGGCTACGGCTGGCGCAAATCCATGACCTTTCTCTGTGTGAATGTGAACCACGGTAGGCTTATCCGTATCCTTCACGCTCTCGAAAACCTGGATGAGTTTTTCGATGTCGTTACCCTCTTCCAGATACTTGTATTCAAAGCCCCACGCCTTGAACCAGTTGTGCTCGCAGGTGCCGTTGCTCTCGCGCAAGGCACGCAGGTTCTTGTAGATTCCGCCATGATTTTCGGCGATAGACATTTCGTTGTCGTTCACCACGATGATGATGCCCGTTCCGAGTTCCGAAGCCTCATCCAGACCCTCGAAAGCCTCGCCGCCCGAAAGGGAGCCGTCGCCGATAACGGCGATGATGTTCTCATCGGTTCCCTTGACGTCGCGCGCCTTCTGCAAACCGGTGGCAAGACTCACGGAAGTGGAAGTATGCCCCACCTCGAAATTGTCAAACTCCGGACATTCGGCAGGAGAAGAATAGCCCGAAATGGCATTCATGTCATCCACATCGCCGAGGAATCCCGCAGCTCGTCCGGTGAGCACCTTATGCGGATAGCATTGGTGGCTTACGTCAAACACGAGCTTATCCTTTGGCGCATTAAAAACGTAGTGAAGCGCCACGGTAGCCTCCACGAATCCCAGGTTTGGTCCCACATGACCGCCATGTTTGCTTACACGGTTCAGCACAGCCTGTCTGGTTTCATCAGCCACCACCTGCAACTCCTTCAAATCCAGCTTCTTCAAGTCGGCTGGCGACTTTATTTTCTCAATATACATTTTCTTATAGTTTTAATTATGATTTCTGGGTGCAAAGATACGAAGAATCTTGAAAACACGCATTACCCAAACTACAGAAAAAATGAATAATTCTCCCTATTCCTTCACATCCAGCATTTCCGGATGCTCCATCCGCTCATGTTTCTTGAGTTTCTTCACCACTTCAGAATAACTGTGGCGAATCAGGGCCTGGATGAAATCATCTTCCAGCGTGCCATAAAGGTTTACCTGATTCCAGTATTTCTTATTCCAATGCCATGCGCCTTCTATTTCGGGATGCACTTCCCGGAGTTCGAGGGCGTAATCGGCATTACATTTCATCGTAACCCACTCGGGGCGCTCCAGGTCAACACAGGCAAAGATCTTGCCCAAAATGCGAAACACCAAGGTCTGCTCATCAAAAGGAAAAGCCTCGGCTACGAGGGGAAGCGAGAGGCAATACTCTCTAACTGATTCTATATTCATCATTTCTTCTGATTATTTCTGATTAAAATGTTTCTATGTTTTAGGGGACAAAGATAATAAATTCTGATGAAACGGCAAGCCTTATTCCATAAAAAAAAGAAAAACTTTAAAATAACTCCCTTATGGGATACCTGAAAGCAATCTTTTTGTAACTTTTTCAAGAAAATATTTGGTAGTTACATAATTTTATTGTAGATTTGCAGCAGATTTTTTTAAGAAGGAGTGCTTATGCAGAAGAAAAAGGATAAAAACCTGATGAAAACGGATGTAAAACCGATGAAACAAGGACTGCTGTCCCGGATTTTCCATCTCTATTACGATGGTTTCAGGACGATGACCCTGGGCAAGACGCTCTGGGCTGTCATCCTCATCAAGCTTGCCATCATCTTCCTGGTGCTCAAGCTCTTTTTCTTTCCAGATTTTATCAATACGAATGCCAAGAACGGAGACAAGGCTGGCTTCGTTTCCAAGGAAATTCTGAACAGATAAGACTCTGAATCCCCGCAACCTTCACATCGAAAGAAATACAAAAACATTATATAATAACAATTCTAAAACCATTCAACTATGATGACAAATCTATTGTTAGACATTACATCAGCGACCATCGACTGGTCGAGGGCGCAATTCGCACTCACGGCCATCTACCATTGGCTGTTCGTGCCGCTCACCCTGGGACTGGCAGTAATCATGGGCATCGCCGAAACATGCTACTACCGCACCAACAAGCCGTTCTGGAAGCACGTAACCCGTTTCTGGCAAAAACTCTTTGGCGTCAACTTCGCCATGGGCGTTGCCACAGGCATCATCCTGGAATTTGAATTCGGCACCAACTGGAGCAACTACTCCTGGTTCGTGGGCGACGTATTCGGCGCTCCCCTAGCCATCGAAGGCATCCTGGCATTCTTCATGGAGAGCACCTTCGTGGCCGTGATGTTCTTCGGCTGGGATAAGGTGAGCCGGGGCTTCCACCTTGCCTCTACCTGGCTCACGGGACTTGGCGCCACCATTTCTGCCTGGTGGATTCTCGTAGCCAACGCCTGGATGCAGTATCCGGTGGGACAGGAATTTAATCCCGATACCATGCGCTTCGAGATGACTTCGTTTATGGATGTGGCACTCTCGCCATTCGCCATCAACAAGTTCACCCATACCGTTACTTCCTCCTGGATCATCGGCGCCACCTTCGTAGTAGCCGTAAGCTGCTGGTATCTCCTGAAGAAGAGAGAAACCCAACTGGCGAAGGCGAGCATCAAGATGGGTGCCGGAGTAGGACTCATCGCCACCCTGCTGGCTGCGATGACCGGCGACAACTCTGCCTACCAGGTGGCACAGGTGCAGCCGATGAAACTGGCTGCGATGGAAGCATTATATAATGGTGGAAACGGCGAAAGCTCACGGCGATAGCAGCCGTTCATCCCTTCCGGCAGCCCGATTACGAAAACGAGCAGGAGCCAGCCATGCGCATCGCCATCCCCAACATGCTCTCGTTCTTAGCCACCCGCACAGCCGATGGTACGTGCCTGGCGTAAACGATATTATCAAGGGTTACACTAAAGAGGATGGCACCCGGGAACCATCCGTGCAGGAAAAGATAGCCCGGGGCAAGAAGGCGATAGTTGCCCTGAAAACCTATCGCGAAACGAAGGCGAAAGACCAGCTCCCTATCCTCAGGGAGAATATGAAATACTTCGGATATGGTTACATCAAGGACGCCAAAGAACTGGTACCGAGCATCCCGATCTGCTTCTACGCCTTCCGCCTGATGGTGGGAGTAGGCTGCCTGCTCATTCTCTTCTTCGCCCTCAGCCTATTCCTGGTCTATAAGAAGGAAATCGCCCAATACCGATGGTTCCTCATTTCCGCCATCATCATGATTCCGCTGGCTTACATCGCCTCAGAATCGGGCTGGATAGTAGCAGAAATCGGTCGCCAGCCTTGGACCATCCAAGACCTGCTGCCAGTAAGTGCCGCCATCTCCGACATCGAAGCAGGCAGCGTGGCCACCACCTTCTTCATCTTCCTGGCACTCTTCACCACCATGCTTGCCGTAGAAATCAGCATCCTGGTGAAGCAGATTAAGAAAGGACCGGAATATGAATAAAAACTTAAGATGATAAACTTAAGATTATGAATTAACTTTATGACATTAGTATTATGACATACGAATTTTTGCAATCATACTGGTGGTTCCTCGTATCATTATTAGGAGCCCTACTGGTGTTTCTCATGTTTGTACAGGGAGCCAACACCTTGATATTCTGTTTGGGAAAAACGGAAGAAGAGCGTCGCCTCATCATCAACTCTACGGGACGAAAATGGGAGTTCACCTTCACCACGCTCGTCACCTTCGGCGGAGCCTTCTTCGCCTCGTTTCCATTGTTCTACAGCACCAGTTTCGGCGGAGCCTACTGGCTGTGGATGATTATCCTGTTCTCGTTTGTGATTCAAGCCGTGAGCTATGAATTCCAGAACAAGATAGGTAATTTTCTTGGACCGAAGACCTTTCAGATCTGCCTCATTATCAACGGCATCGTGGGTCCGCTGCTTCTTGGCGGAGCCGTAGCCACCTTCTTCAACGGCAGCAATTTCCTGATAGACAAGGGCAATATTACCAACAGTCTGCAACCCGTCATCAGCCGCTGGGCAAATGCCAGCCATGGTCTTGATGCCCTGCTCGACCCATGGAACGTAGTGCTGGGACTTGCCGTACTGATGCTAGTCCGTATTCTGGGCATGCTCTACATCAAGAACAACATCGAGCACCAGCAGATTCAGGAGCGCTGCACCCGCCAGTTGCCATGGAATGCCCTCCTCTTCCTATTGTTCTTCCTGCCATTCCTCATCAGATTGCTGGTAAAAGATGGATTCAGCACTTCTTCTTCCGGCATTACGATTGAGAGTATGAAGTATCTTCACAATCTCCTGGAGATGCCAATCTTGCTTGTAATATTATTAATAGGTGTAGTACTCGTTCTTTTCGGCATTTTCAAGTCATCGAGGAGCGTGCAGTATAGAAAGGGAATCTGGTTTACGGGCATCGGAACCGTGCTTACCGTGCTGGTTCTGCTGCTGATAGCCGGCTGGAACAATACCGCCTACTATCCATCTAACATCGACCTTCAGAGTTCGCTCACTCTCGCCAACAGTTGCAGCAGCGAGTTCACGCTCCGCACCATGGCGATAGTTTCCCTCCTCATCCCGTTCGTGCTCGCCTACATCGTCTTCGCCTGGCACGCCATCGACCGCAAGCGCATCACGCAGGAAGAAATAGAGCAGGGAGAAGCGTATTAAAATAAAGAACACAAACGCATATCAACCAAATCCCGAGGCATTTTCCATGTTTCGGGATTTTTTATCACCAATCTTTTATGACCAATTTTTTGCCCATCCAAATAAAAGCAGTATCTTTGCAGACATGAAACAGGAAATCATAGATAAAATCAACCGATTGGCAAGCCAGGATGAGCCTTTTCTCTTTGTCATCAACTACCAGGCAGACGAGGCCTTCATCCGCAAGCTATCAGATATAAATCCCGAAGAATGCCTCTTCGATTTCGAAGGAAAAGGGAACTTCTCTCATGCCAGGAAAGAGACTTGGAAGGAAGAGATTTCGGAGACTACCTGGCAGATAGAACCCCCACTTTACGAGGATTACGAGCAAAGCTTCAACATCGTGAAGAGCAACATTATGGCGGGCAACAGCTATCTTACGAATCTCACCAACCGGGTTCCCGTAAGCTGCAATCTTTCATTAGAAGAAATTTTCCATCGTGCAAAAGGGAAGTATAAACTGCTGCTCAGAAGAAAGAGAACTCAAGCAGAAGATAAAGCTCATCTGAAAGAAGAGAACATAGAAGAGAATCTCACCCCCTTCGTCTGCTTTTCGCCCGAAACCTTCGTCAGAATCAAGGGCGGAAGAATCTACTCCTATCCCATGAAGAACCTGGATGCATCCCTCCCCAATGCCGAAAAGCTGCTGATGGAAGACCGGAAAGAGGCGGCAGAACACGCCACCATCGTAGATCTGATAAGAAACGACCTGAGCCGGGTGGCAGAAGATGTAAGGGTAGATAAATACCGTTACGTCGACGTGCTGCACACCAACAAGGGCGACATCCTGCAAACCAGTTCAGAAATCAGCGGTCGCCTGCCCGAAGATTACCCGCACCATCTGGGCGAAATCCTCGATGCCCAGCTCCCAGCCGGTTCCATCACGGGTGCCCCGAAAGATAAAACCATGCAGATTATCCAAGAGGCAGAAGGCTACGACCGCGGCTTCTACACGGGCATCATGGGAATCTACGACCAGGGCGAACTCAACTCTGCCGTCATGATAAGATTCATAGAAGAAGAAACTTCGCCGGTTGATTTTGAAGCCGACGGAGAAAAGAATTTCAAGGCAAACGAAGGAAAGAAGCCGAAGAAAAGCCGAAAATTGTATTTCAAGGCAGGCGGCGGCATCACTTCGAAGAGCGATTGCCGGAGGGAATACGAGGAAGTGATTCAGAAAATCTATCTTCCGTTTTAAATCCACCTTTCATCTTAGAAAAAATAAAAGAGATTATGAAACAGCAATTTATAGAAACAATAAAGATCAAAAACGGCAAGGCTCTAGCCCTACCCTATCATCAGGCAAGAATGGAGAGAACCATCCGCAGGTTCTTTCCAACCCTCGCATCTGAAGAAATAAAACTCTCATCCCTCATTTCCCCAAAAGAGGAAATGAACCTTTACAAGGCACGAGTGGTTTATGGCACCCAGGGCGTGGAAGCCATCGAGTACGCCCCCTACAAGATGAAGGAGATTCATTCCCTCAAGGTGGTAGAGGATAATAATATCGACTACACCTATAAGAGCACAGACCGAAGTGCGCTCAACGCCCTGGTAGCCCAGAAGGACGATTGCGATGAAATCATCATTGTAAAGAACGGGCTCATTACCGATACCTCCTTCACCAATCTCGCCCTTTTTGATGGCAACAGATGGCTCACCCCCAAGCATCCCCTGCTCCAGGGAACCAAACGTGCCCAGCTCCTGGAAGCCGGCATCATCCTGGAAGCCGACCTCACACTAGAAAACCTCAGAAAGGCGGAAAAAGTGAGTCTCTTCAACGCCATGATAGATTTCGGAGAGCGGGAAGTAACCAAGATTTTCCTACCGGATCAAAACTGATTAAACCCACAATTATAAAGAAAGAAATTCTACAGCTCTATCACTTCCAAATCATCCGGAACGAAGATTCTACCCTTGAAGTTCTCGGCAGCTTCACGGTATAATTTTCTTTACGATTAGCGAGCGTTTTCTCCTCCGTATGATACAGGATAAGATTCTTCACGCCCAGTTCCTCCGCCAGTTTTCCGGCATCAAGCGCCGTACTGTGGCATTTCTCATAAGGCTTGAACGTATCGCGGTCGGCATAGAGGCAGAACGCCTCGCACATCATCCAGTCAGCCCCCACTATGTAGCGTCGGTTCAGCTCGTTATAAGGCTCATCGCCCAGACACGCCAAGACCAAAGGCTTACCCGATTCATCAGAAGAAGGCAGTTCAGCTCGGAATCCGAATTGTTTCTCCTTAGTAGACTGAATATCAAAGCATTCCAGCTTCATATCCCCCACTTCGAAACAATCGCCATCTTCCAGCTGATGGAACACCACCCTTTCAGCCACCTTAGCCAGTTGCTTCTTGGCAAGAATCATGCCGATGATGGTCTTGATCACCTTCATCACCTTGTCGTTTCCATACACATGCAGCAATCCCTCGTAACCCTTGCATTGTGCCACCATTCGGATTACCCAGATTACCCCCAGCACGTGGTCGGTATGGGCATGGGTAACGAAGAGGTGATGAATATCAGAAATCTGAACATTCACCTTCTTCAGCTGCGCCAGTATTCCGTTTCCTCCGCCCGCATCCACCAGCATCAGGGTGCTGGGAGTCTGGAGCACAAAACAGGTGTTATAAATCTGGGAAACCGTAGCATTTCCCGTTCCGAGCATCGTAATTTGATTCGTAATCTTATCCATTATCTTATTCGTTATCTATTTGATTCACGCCCACAAAACTACTCATTTTCTGATAAACCACCAAGAAAAAGCCCCGAAAACTTTGCTTATTCCAAATAATAATCTTAACTTTGCGGCATAAAACAAAAAGTAGGTTTCGATTATGGCAAAAATAGAAAGAATAGAAAGACAAAAGCGAATCTATCGCAAACGCATCCCTTACGGAATGCAGAACTTTGAAGATGTAATGGAAAGAGATTGTTACTATGTTGACAAGACCCCATTCATTGAGAAAATAGAAGAATCTAACATGTATTTCTTCTTCATTCGCCCTCGCCGATTTGGCAAGAGCCTTACCCTCTCCATGCTCGAAAACTATTACGACATCAACAAGAAGGATAAGTTCGAAAGCCTCTTCGGCAAGCTTTACATCGGAGAGAATCCTACCCCCGAACGCAACAGCTATCTCATCCTTCACCTGAATTTTGCCATGATTTCAGCAGGATTGGATAATTACAAAAAAGGACTTGACGCCCATTGCAGCAACAAGTTCAATACCTTCTGCAGCAGATACGCCCACCTTTTGCCACCGCAAACAAAGGAAGAGATGAACCAAAAGGAAGATGCCGTTGCCCAATTGGGATTTCTATGCGACAAATGTGCTGAAGCAGGCTTGAAGATTTATCTCTTCATCGACGAATACGACCATTTTACCAATCAGATTCTTGCCCACAAGGAGCATGAAACCCGATACTGCGAGCAGACTCACGGCGAGGGATATCTGCGACATTTCTTCGACACAATCAAGGGAGCCGCCGGAGATTCATTGGGCAGAGTTTTTGTTACAGGAGTAAGTCCCGTAACCATGGATGATCTGACCAGCGGTTTCAACATCGGTACCAACTATTCTCTGTCTCAGGAGTTCAACGAGATGGTGGGATTCACCGAGGAGGAAGTGCGTGAAATGCTGGCTTATTACGCCAGCGTGCTGCCATTTCACCACAGCGTGGATGAGCTGATAGAAGTGATGAAGCCATGGTATGATAATTATTGCTTCTCAGAAGAAGAGTACGGCAAGACAACCATGTACAACTCCGTGATGGTACTCTACTTTGTAGATAATTACATCCGCAACGATTATGATATTCCGAAGAAACTGGTGGAAACCAACATCCGCATCGACTACGACAAGATACGCATGCTCATCCGCCACGACAGGGAGTTTGCCCACGATGCCAGCATCATTCAGGATATCGTGACCAGGGGATTCACCACGGGAACCCTGATGGAGAATTTCCCAGCCGAGCGCATCAACGATCCCGACAATTTCCTGAGTCTGCTCTTCTATTTCGGCATGGTAACGATAGACGGCACCTACCAGGGCAACACCCGCTTTGTGGTTCCCAACGAGGTGGTGCGCGACCAGATGTACACCTATCTACTGGATACCTACAAGGAGAACGACCTCACCTTTGAACAATACGACAAGACCCAGCTGGAGAGCAAGTTGCTTACGAAGCGCATTCAAGCCCTACTTTGCCTACATAGCCGATTGTCTGAAGCGCTTCTCCTCCCAGCGCGATAAGCAGAAGGGCGAAGCCTACGTTCATGGTTTCACTCTGGCGATGACGAGCCAATGCAAGTTCTACCGTCCTATTTCTGAACTTGACAACGATGGCGGTTATGCCGACATCTTCCTGCTGCCCCTCTGCGACATCTATAAGGACATAGAAGATTCCTACATCGTGGAATTGAAATATTGCAAGCCGGGCACCAGCGATGAGCAGCTGAACCATCTCTTCGAGGAAGCCTCAGCCCAGATAAGGCGCTACGCCAATAGCGACATCGTGCACAAATCCGTGAAAACCACGAAGCTTCATCAGCTCGTTGTGATTTACCGGGGAGCAGAGATGGCGATGTGCGAGGAGGTGGAATAAATAAAACGGAAGAAAAGAAAGTGGAATAAAAGACATACAGAAAGAAAGGGCAAAAGCATCATACCACATATTGACAAGGTAATGCTTTTGCCCTTTTATCTTTAACGGATAATGTATTTCAAAACGCCGATGGTAGCAATCTTGGCTTCATTATCTTCCGGGATTTCTATGGTCTGGAAGCCATCTTTATTGAGTGGCTGCAGTTCTATTTTTGAATGAACTTCCACCCCTTCTTCGTTCACAGTTTTCTCGCTATGAAACTTTTTGATGGTATATTTTCCGCCATATTCCTCGTAATATTCATTCACCTGCGAGAGTACGATTTCTCCCTCCCTTGAACCTCCATGATAACGTTCAAACACGCATAAGTCTCCATCCTTAATTTTCGGCAGCATCGAGTTGCCCTTGGCATGAACCACGAACATTTCCCTATTTGGAGTGAATGGTAATGAGGATACATCCACCCATCCTTCCGTCTCCTCATATTTATCGAAGTAACCACAGGCAGCTTGGATGGAATACAGAGGGAGGAAACGGGTGAAGCGGTCGGAAGGAGAGATGCTATGAAGAATTGCTGTATTCAAGCTGTCCCCATCCATAAGCACATCAAACATATCCTGCATCAATTTCCAACCATCTGTACTACCAGGCTGATAGGCATATTCCTCATTATCATTATAACACCATGTACCATTAGCAGCTATTACAATACCGCCAACGTAATTTATTCTGCCTTCAGCCAAGTTGTTCAACATAGAAAGACGCTTCTGCAAAGCCTCAGCCTTGTTTTTCGTGTCTTTAGATGCAGCCGTCTGACCTCCTTTGGTGTCAAAGATGCCGATAGTACCATCCTTCTTTTTGAAAATCCAGTCGGGATAGAAAAGTGCTTCTTCGTTGCGTTCTTCGCTGAAATAACGAATGGCAAGCCAATCCTTACCGCTATCTCCATTCTTAAACCACCATTCTATACCATCCTGACCCTCAAGATACTTGTAAAAGCTCTCTTCCGTTTTTCTGCCAGTATAGTCTTGCCCCAAGAAGAAAGGATGCAACAGGCATTTCTGCTCCGTCAACTCATCATGTTCTTCTGTATAAGAATACATCTTCTTCAATACAAAAGGAACACTCTGCCGCTTTCGGTTTTCCTCTCTGCGCTTACGTAATTGTTCTTCGAGCAAAGGATGGTATGCCTTAAGCGTTTCTGTGATAAGACGTCTGAATATACTTGAAGCAGAACCGTTTAATGCATCATGCAAGAAAATACGATACCATTTATCTTCGTCTTCATTCTTCAGAGCATAATACTTGAACCACAAGCGTATGGCACTTTTCAAAGTTGGTACAGAACGTACGATGTTTCCTACCTTGCAATCATTATCTGATTGCGAACGCAGGATTTCCACCAAAGTGAAAGTAAAGAGTTTCTGCACATCACTCCTACTCCACTCGCGCTCTACCCCTTTAGCTTCCTTAAGGTTGATTCCAATATTTTCGTAATCATAGAATTGAGCATCTGAAACAATCTCATGCGCCAAATTTCCCTTCAAGTTGAGTCCTTTAGTTTCTAGTTTCCTTTTTACAACATCATCAAACACATCCTCATCAGTAATGCCGAAATAGCGATTGAATGTATCAAACAGACATTGTTGGAATTCACCCGATTTACCCAAATCTCCATAATCTACACGCGACAGCATATCTGTCATCAGATTCGGGTCGATGATGTAGTCTTCCCCCTTTTTGTTGTAAGAGATAAGCGTTTTTGGCTTGTAGCCCATTCCGCCATAATCAGCCTCTGTTACAGCTTTGCGTGAGAAGTTGGTATAAAGATAACCATTACGGAAAACCTTAGACACTTCTTCGTGCATGATTGGAACACGGAGAATTCTACCGATGGTCTGAGTACTGAAAATTTCAGATTTTATATCACGAAACATAACTAAAATCTGAGCACGGGGACAATCTAATCACGGCAAAACGAAAAGAGCTATCTTGCAAAAACGAAATGTGATTTTTGACTCCAAAAACGAAATGTGAATTAAAAAAGCATTTAAACGACATTTGAAGGGTGTTTAAATGTATTTTATCTTCGGGATTTGGGATGCAGCGGCATTCCTCTCAAAGATGCCTGTAATCTCGTGCTCGAAGGTGAAGCCAATAAAGGGATAACCTATTCTAATGTTGATATAAGAAAAACGGTGGCTGTTATAGGATGGGCTACTTCAAAGGCTGAATACATGAATAGCCTCAGTCACGAAATGCTGCATGTGGTTCAGCATATTTCTGAACAGTTTTTGATAAATATGTATGGAGAGGAGGCTTGCTATCTGCTTGGTGGATTGGCGCAGGCTACATTTTTTAACACCAAAAAGGAGCAAGTCTTGAATAATTATTGTATCTTTGCACCAATTAAACATTCAAACTTATGAAGAAGAAAATTATAGCTTATATTATAGGCATACTTGGGTGCATCATTATTGATGCGGGACTTGTTGCAATGGTAGTTGCTTTTGGAGCATCAAGACCATTTTATGATTATATCTTTTTTGGTGTATCAGCGCTTCTTGTTGATTTTCTGTTTCTTGCCTTTGTTGGTTTATGCTTTGAGAAGCCAGAAAATAAATGCTTGGTGATTAAACTGCCTGGTACAGTAGATGATGATAGTTTGCCTAAGTTAAAATAGAAACAGAAAAAATTGAAGAGTGAATACAAGAAAAGAGAGTGCTAAACAACACTCCATGTTATAAAATAGGAGCAATGCTAGGCACCGCTCCCCTTAATTGTCTGCTTTAATCTTTTTGTTTTCCTTTAAGAACATTCCTTTTAACACAATGTTTGCCAGACCTAGAATGTTAGCAGTTGTTGTGGCTAACAATGTAGACAAAACAGTATTACTTAAATGCCATTGACCATTTGCACACTTACACAATAATTGGAAGACCATATATAACCATAATGGAATAATTATCATTACCCATAAGGTTAGATGTCTTCTGAATTTAGTATCTTGTGAATACCTTATTTTCTCCTGGTCTTCCAAAGATTTTGAATCTATATCATCAAACTTTGGGGATTTTTCGTTGGTATTCTCAACCTTAATTCCTGAGTATATATCAAAACCTGTTTTATTCATGTTTCTTGATCAAAAGATTTTGAAAATATGGTTGTATATATTCATCTGGAATTTGATTTCCCCATTTGAAGCCTGGTAGATGTGTCGTTTTATCCCATGGTGAGTCTATTTGATGAGACCAAGCAGAAAGATAAGAAGCATTATAAGCTCCGTATGAGCGAAACACTAAATTTATACAAGCTTTTACTTCGTCAGTAATGGAATCATCCTCAAAGTTTACAATTTCCTCTAAATTCAACTTTAACAACTTGTTTCTTGTTGTTGGAAAAACTGGACCATAAGGCCACGCTTGTGGATGCTCATTAGTTAAACGCTCTCCTTTTACTGCCAAATACACACCATAAGATATATACAACAACTTCTGCAACTTCGTCATATTAATGCCGATGTTGTAGGCATTAGCATAGGAGGCTATATATCTTGCCAACACTACACTATTGCAAACGTATGTATCTTGTATAGTTGCCATAATTTATAGTTGAAGTTGATAAATGTGTATAATCGTTATTTTCTTTCTTCTGCTGCAAAGGTACGACAAAATTATAAATAAAGCAAGTTTATATTGTTATATTTGTATAAATATATAAAGAATTACCGAATGTTTTACATTCTAATAGTATTTTTAGAATATTATTAAACCATTATAAAAACATTATAAGAAATAGAGGGTGAATCTTTATTGACTCACCCTTCTTTTTTTTATCTTTATGGCTTACTCCCTATACTTTGGTTCCTCATACACCAAGTTATGACCATCTACGTAAGCCTTGGCTTCTGAGTATGAGTCAAACTCTACTGCGGTGGCATTCACCGATGGGAATACCTCAGCATTGTCACCTTCCTCTGTCAGAGGTAACACCATCTTGGTTCCCTCATGTACTACCTTATACTTCTTTGTTAACTTATTCATATCTTGTTTCCTTTCTTTTGATGTTAAACTTATGATACCCTATGCAGGAATAACTAATACCGTGTAGCCTTTCTGCTGCAATGTTGCAACTGCGGCATCTGATGCTGATGTTTTAGTTCCACGAGCCGTAATAGCTTTTTTAAAAGAATTATCACTACTAGTAAATCCAACAACACATTTTGCTTGATTTATCAACATAGCATCTAAATCTTCTCCAAAGTTTGGGATGCCTTCAATGGCTAATATCTTGTATGAGCTATTTCTCTCTGTCTTCCAGGAAAACTTAGAATTATTATCAACCATTGTTATGAAATTCTCATTTCCAATTTTTGAAATATCCCCATATACAGAATTTCCTCTAAAGACTCCAGCAGTAGATATGAGAGAAGGATAGTTAGAAGGTATAAATTCTCCATATACTTTTGTGTAATCTAGTGTTAACCACTTTATAGTTCTAGGAATATTTGCAACATCACCAGTTACGGCACTTCCTCTAAAGGCATTAAATTCGACAAGGGGAAGGTTCTTTATATGTTTTGTGTCAATTACACTACTACCAGAATATTTAAGAATACTAAGATTCGTTATACTTGCTATGTCTACACTATTCTGTAGTGTCGCTGTACCAAGCGATAAAATAGTAAGAATAGGACAAAATTTTAACTCAGAAATGTCTATCGTAACTCCAGTGTTGTCTGGAATAAATAGCTGTCTTAAACCATACTTATTCCCAAAGCAAATTAAGGAACTTACATTTTTAACATATATATCATGCAAATCTCCATTTGTGATAGATATGTTTTTACCTGTGTTATTACTTAATGTGCTATCTGTAAAATTTCCATTTACATTTCTAACTTCACTATTTCCAGTGAATGCAACTTGAATCTTCTGAGAAGATTCAGAAGGTGATTCAATTTCATTTAACGAAATAGAAAACTCACCAATTTTCAAAAGATTGTCATTATTGACACTCTCATTAAGCTTTGTTATTAAACATTTCCCCATAATTGTATATTATTTTAATTAATAAATATTTGCCCTATACAAAAGTTTCTGCTGCTTTAATTTCCATGTAATTTTAGCATTCGTGTACAGATGGTTGTCTTCTGACACTGTTGTTGCTTCCGTTGTGAAGTCTGCAAATATGATTGTTCCCATAATAGCATAATCTATGCAGAACATACCTTCATCCATCATCCATGCACTACTCATAACATTTGAATAATAAGATGGAACGACATACACCTTGTACTCTACAATCTTCCTTTTACTCCAATCAATGCTTAGTTGCACGATTCTTGAGCAAGTAGCTGCATTATCTGTTGCGCCAGTAGGATTTGAAGTAGGATTGTTTCGAGGGTTCTCTTTCATTAAGAAGTTGTTATCGAACAGTGTATATGTAGGATAACTCACACCACTAATCTCTTTCATTCCCCAATACTTCACATCATGACACAAGAACCACTGAGCCAATGAGTCTGTCTTGATTCTCCTTGCAACAGCACCATAATTACTAAACGATGGCAAGCCACCAACTTGTTCCAGTACTGGACCAAATGTAACCTTGTCTTCACTGCTAACAGTTCTTTTGAGAATTATCCAAGAGCAACAGTTTCTTGGATTTACAATTATTCTGTCTTCAGTCCTATCAAAACCAATAGTATTTGTATGGGTTTCTGCTATAGGTGCAGTAGAATGCACATCTGCATCAAACAGAATATCTCTTAAAACATCTTGGTCATTGAGGGTGTATGAACCAATCTTCTTGCCATTCTTCCACTCTACCAAAGTATCAGAATAAGTCATGTGTCCATCTATTGTTAGTACGTTGCTATGATAATACACGATGTAATGGAAATCATCTATGTAGATGAAGTCATGAGTATCATAATTTGGACTTGCTAATTGGTCGATTAGGATGAAGTTCTCATCAAACACGCAAAGGCCTTTGAATGGGTCAACCTTTAGCAATGCAACAATTCTTGACTTACCACTGCTGTTTACCTGATGCTCGACATTGTAGAAATAAGCAGAGCTGTCAGCGATGGAAAGAAACTTTGTCAATCCAGTTTCCTTGACCTCATACAGATATTTCTCGTTATGCAGCAATACCCGATTGGCATTTCCGCAAAAAACAGCAGCACCTCCAGAAGGGTTGGATATAGTGAACTTTAAATCTGATGGTACATCGAAAGGTGCCACAAGGTCTTTGTCTATCTCCTTTACAGACAATACCCCTTTATCACTTACAGAAAGCTCAAAGAAAGTACCATTTGGAGATTTTAGATATTTGATTTCCTTCGTGAAATTGGCAACATTCAATTTAAGTTTTGGAATAGAAACAGAATCACTAGATTCACTTACAGCATACTTACCTCGGTTTATGGTAACATTATTTTCGTAAGTAGCCACGGCAAAACGTATGTATGCAGCCCAATCCCAATATTCTGGAACTTGAACACTTGCCTTAGGCAGACTTCCGTTTGGCATCAATCTTTTTGCGTTATTGTCATTTTTGTCTGAAACAACAACCATACCTGTAGCTGTGCCAGTCCTAGTGAACCATTCTCCTGGCTTACAAGGTATTTTGTTACTCATTTCTGCACCTGCATTTGGAGGAGTGAAAGATTGCTTTCCATCAGCCGTTGTGTATGTCTTTTGTGATGTAAGATACAAATTAGGCTTTGAGTTGTCGTAAACCCCATCGATGTTTTTAAGTTCAATGCCATTAACATCGTCTTGTGTTGCATAATTGGAAAAATCAATAGATTCGCCTTTCATACTAAAATGTTCTACATCTAGATGTTCTACACCTAGAGCAGTTTCATGTTTTACGCCATTCTTGTCTCTGTAGCTAAGAATATGTTCTTCTTCGTCCAATGTCATCTCTAGCCTATTCTCTATGTCTGTTTTTTCTTCTATTTGTGTCAGGATAGTCTCGGACTTTACCTTATGAATATAGTGACTACCATCGGGATTTGTTGCAGAAAGAACCTTTCCTTCTGCATCTTGCTCAACTGCAAGATACTCAGTATTTTCCTGCAAAGAGAAGACATCAAGGAGTTCTTTGAGGTTGGAATCTATTGTGCCTACCTTCTCCTGCAATGATGCAAAGTCATATTGAAGCTGAGAGATAACTTGCTTCAAGGCATTGACAGCATGGATTTCACCAATGATTTCTCCGTCTCTTCTGATACCAAAGAGTACATGGTTAGCAGCATCAAGCCAAACAGCGAAGAACTCTTCATTCTGCTCAACGTGATACATTTCATTGAGAGGAAAATATGGCTTTCCAGTTGCTCTGTAGATACCAAAGAGAAGTCTATTCTCTGAATCTACAACAGCCATGATAAACTCCTCATTTTCGATGTAAGCGGCTCTGCGTTTATACCTTGCCCTTTATCGTAAAAGTTCTTACCTTTGCACCATAATTTTAAAAGCAACGAAATTATGAGAGCAACAGAACGTTATGAGAGGGCATGGAATGCCTTCCAGATTCATTTGAATC
>ENA-OQBJ01000022-OQBJ01000022.1-human-gut-metagenome-genome-assembly--contig:-NODE-22-length-67076-cov-7.532420_pt1 | contig 67076 bp, 89 predicted proteins | sample MGYA00242743_ERZ504545 | MGnify/ENA primary metagenome ERZ504545 (study PRJEB26092, sample SAMD00036252) | human gut metagenome | host: Homo sapiens | study: EMG produced TPA metagenomics assembly of... | reverse complement strand
CGCCGCCATCGACGGAAACTTCCGATTCGCGCGCGGGCACGCCCTTGCTGCCCGCAGCACCCGTGCCCGACCCCGCATGTTCACGCGCGCGTACACGAGCATGCCGTCGTCACATCGGCATCGTCGCTGCGTCCTTTCGCACGGCGCACTGGGCGCACCCCTCGCCGAAACATGCGTCGACCACGTTCGCCTCGACGGGCAGCCGCCGGGGGTGACGATCGACACGCGGCCGACGGGCTTTCGTGACAAGAGCATCTCGCAGGCCGCCTTCGCCGCGAGCGCGGCGCAGCTCCCCGTGGTGTAGCCGCAGCGCAGGCGGGTCGTCCCGGTATATATGTAGTGCTCGAAGGCCACGCTAGCTGCTCGCCTTCCGATACCCTGTGGCAAACGAAGGGTCGTAAAGCTTGCTGCGCTCGTACGACTCCGCTTGCGCGCCGTTGTGCGCAAGCCCGCCACGAGTTCCGAGCACGCGGCCCACCACCACGAGCGCCGTGCGGTCGATGCCCTCTCGCGCGCCGCATCGGCGAGCGTGCCCACTGTGCATCGCACCACACGCTCCTCAGGCCAGGTCGCCTTGTACACGAGCGCCGCCGGCTCGTCGGAGCTGCGGCCCGCGGCCAAAAGCTCGGAGGAAAGCTCGGCGAGCATACCCGAGCTCAGGAAGATGACCATAGTCGAGCCGCTTTCCGCCATGGTGCGCATGCCCTCGCCCGCGGGCATGGGGGTGCGTCCGGAAAGCCGCGTGATCACGACCGACTGGCTGATTCCCGGCAGCGTGTATTCCTGGCGAAGCGCCGCCGCGGCACCGCAAAAGCTCGACACGCCGGGCACCACCTCGTAGTCCACGCCGCGCGCGTCGAGTGCGTCCATCTGCTCCTGGATGCGCCGTACAGGCACGGGTCGCCTGTGTGCAGGCGCACCACTTCCTCGCCCCGCGCATCCGCCGCGCACATCACGTCGAGCACTTCCTCCAAGGTCATGTGCGCGCTGTCGTAGACGACGCAGGATTCCTTGCACTCGGCGAGCAGATCGGGGTTCACAAGGCTCCCCGCCCAAACGACCACGTCGGCCGCGCGCAGAAGACGCGCCCCGCGCAGCGTGATAAGGTCGGCGGCGCCCGAACCTGCGCCAACGATATGAATCATCCGAGCCTTCCCTTCCCGTTTCTCATCGCAACCGTTTACGCCGCCCTTCGCGCAGCGGGCAAAACACGGCGCCTGCGGCGACAATCGGCGCAAATACGCAGGCAGGAGCGCAATGCAGCCCGCCCTGGCTTTGACACGTTCACAAGTGCCCACTATCATAGTAAAAGTTTCGGCAACGAGCATATGACAATCGGATAAAAGGAAATGACCGGCGCGGCGCCCGCACAGCCCGCGCTGGCTTGCGGAGGGAACCAGGTGGGAATCCTGGGCAAGGGACATTACTGTATAGGACGCGCGGGCGAACCGCCTCGCGCCCCAAGCCAGACTGCTTCGCCTTTTCCTCACGGCATCGCCGTGGCGTTAGCTCCTCGTGAACCCCGAGGGGTGCGCTTTTCTTTCGCTTGTGCCGACAAGCAACTGTCGCCGGGGGACCGGCAAACCGAGGAAAGGAAAAACCATGTCCGACCAGATGTCACGCCGCGGCTTCATGGGCGCCGCAGCAACCGGAGCCGTCGCGCTCGCCGGAGTCGCGCTCGCGGGCTGCTCCAACACCTCCGCGAGTTCCGAGAAATCGAGCGAAAAGGAGAAGGCCGTGAAGCCGGTCATCCTCGTCACGAGCTTCGGCACGAGCTACAACGACTCGCGCCACATCACCATCGGCGCCATCGAAGACGCTATCCGCGAGAAGTACTGGCAGGACTACGACATCCGCCGCGCCTTCACCGCGCAGATCATCATCGACAAGCTGAAGAAGCGCGACGGCATCACGATCGACAACATGACCGAGGCGCTCGACCGCTGCGTGGAAGACGGCGTGAAGGAAATCGTCGTGCAGCCGACGCATCTCATGGCTGGCCTGGAATACGCCGACGTGAAAGACGAGCTCGACAAGTACGCCGACAAGTTCGACAAAATCTCGCTCGGCGACCCGCTGCTCACCTCCGACGATGACTACAAGAAGGTGGCCGCAGCCATTAAGGAGAACATGGCGTCCTTCGACGACGGCAAGACGGCGCTGTGCCTCATGGGCCACGGCACCGAAGCCGATTCCAACGCCGACTATGCAAGATGCAGGAAGTGTTCAAGAACGAGGGCTTGACGCAGTTCTTCGTCGGCACCGTCGAGGCTGAACCGACCTGCGAGGATGTTATCGCCGCCGCGAGCGCCGCAGGCTACAAGAAGGCCGTGCTCGCGCCGTTCATGGTGGTCGCGGGCGACCACGCGAACAACGACATGGCAGACGAGACCGACCCCGACAGCTGGGCTGCGAAGTTCGTGGCCGCCGGCTTCGAAGTGACGTGCCTGCTCCAGGGTCTGGGACAGAACGTCGCGGTCGACGACATCTACGTCTCGCACGTGGCGACGCCATCGCCAAGCTGTAAACTCGCCGCGCACGGGGGCGCCGGTCGCGTCCCCGTGCAACGGGCATGCGCCTTTCCCCGACTGACGACGCATGCCCGTTGCATTCGCATCCCCGCCTGCCCACCGCACGGCGCGGGCGGTCGAAGCGGTTGAAAGGAACCCCTCCATGTTGAAGAAAACCCTCGTCTTCGCCCTGTCGGCGGCGCTCTTCGCGTTCTCGCTCGCCGGCTGCGGCGGAAATTCAATCGACAGCGCAAAGGCAAGCGATGCCGATTCCCAGGAAAAGACCGAACAGGCGGCCGATGCGCCCGAGGGCGCAAGCGCTGCCCCCATTACCGCCGACAAGGTGGCTGACGGCACCTATCCAATCACCGTAGATTCCAGCTCGAACATGTTCAGGATTGTGGACGCCCAGCTCATCGTGGAAAACGGCTCCATGCACTGCGTGATGACACTTTCCGGCACGGGCTACGGCAAGCTCTTCATGGGCACGGGCGACGAGGCTGCCGCCGCGAGCGAGGCCGACTTCATCCCCTATGTGGAAAACGCGGAAGGCAAGTACACCTACGACGTGCCCGTTGATGCGCTCGACGAGGACACCGCCTGCGCCGCGTGGAGCATTAAAAGGGAGCGGTGGTACGACCGCACGCTCGTATTCGAATCCGCCGGCGTCGATCTGCGCGCCGACGCACTGAAGTAACGCCATGCGGTCGATTCTTCCCAAGGGGGAAAACAGGAAGCGCCGCAGCATCGCGGCGCGCGTAATCGCCTGCGTTCTCGTCGCCCTGCTCGCGCTTCCCTTCGCGGGGTGCAGTGCGAGCCCAACGCGACCGGTGCCACGGCGGGCTCTCAGGAATACACTGTGAGCGTCTCGCTTTCCGGCGGGTCAGGGCGCGCAAGCATCGCCTCACCAACCACAATTGTGAAGGATGGCGACACCTACACCGCGACCATCACCTGGTCGAGTTCGAACTACGACAAGATGACCGCCGACGGCGTGGACTACGCGCCCGTAAACGACGGCGGCAACTCCACGTTCGAGATACCCGTCACACTCGACGAGGACATCGCCGTGTCGGCCGAGACCGTTGCCATGTCGACGCCGCACACCATCGACTACACGCTCCACTTCGACTCATCCACCATGAAGGAGAATCGGGCAACGATGCAAGCGGCGGCTCCCCTGCAGGAACGGCTTCAAGCGCCGCGGCCGACTTCCACAACGCCGATTTGGGCTGCGGCTGGGAGCCGACGGGGGCGCTTCAGCTTGAATACGCCAAGCACTTCACTATCGACGAGTACGAAGGCGCCTGCGGCTTATCTGCATTTCGAACGGGGAGCGCTTCCTCGTGGTGCCGCAAGATGCGAAGGTACCTGATGGGTTGAGCTCCGACATCGCGGTCATAAAGCGCCCCGCCGACAAGGTGTACCTCGTGTCGTCGGCGACGATGTGCCTGGTCGACGCGCTCGATGCGAACGACAATATCTTCATGTCGGGCACGAAGGCCGACGATTGCTCGGTCGCGGGCTTCAAAAGCGCGCTCGAAAGTGGGGCGATCGCCTACGGCGGCAAGTACAGCGCGCCCGACTACGAGCGAATATCGGCCTCGGGCTGCACGCTCGCCATCGAGAACACCATGATCAACCACACGCCCGATGTGAAGGAAAAGCTGCAGAAGCTCGGGCTCGTCGTGCTCACCGAACAGTCGTCGAGCGAGCCCGAAGCACTCGGGCGCGTCGAGTGGATTAAGCTTTTCGGCGTCCTGTTCGACAAGGAAGACGAGGCCACGCACCTGTTCAACGAGCAGAAGGCCCGCGTCGAGCAAACGTCGGGGCTCGCGTCGTCAGGTAAAACCGTGGCGTATTTCTACATTAACTCGAACGGGGCCGCCGTCACGCGGCGGGCGGGCGACTACGTGGCGCAGATGATCGAGCTTGCAGGCGGCAGCTATGCGCTCGATGACGCGCAGACGGCGTCGACGTCAGGTTCGTCAGTAACGCTCGAAATGGAGCGCTTCTACGCGACGGCGAAGGATGCCGACATCATCGTCTACAACGGCACCATCGACGAATCGGTTGCCACCTTGAACGACTTCGTAGGCAAAAACGCGCTATTGTCGCAGTTCAAAGCCGTGAAGAACGGCAACGTCTGGGTCACAAGCGCCGACATGTACCAGCAGATGACTTCTACAGCCGACATTATCGACGAGCTGCACGGGGCGTTCACCGGCGATGACGCGAGCGACTTCCATTATCTGAGGAAGCTCGGCTAGCACCATGAGAAGCCGACTTTCCATGGCATACGACGAATCGGGGCGCGCCGCACGGTGTCGCGTCGTGACGGCGCTGCTCGCTGTTGCCTCATCGTGCTCGTCGGGGCTAACCTGTGCATCGGGAGCGTGCTCGTGCCCGCAGACCACATCCCCGGCATCCTTTCGGGCGGCGCGGCCAATTCCATGGAAAGCCAGGTCATCTGGGAGATTCGCCTGCCGCGCGTGCTTTCAGCCGTGCTTCTCGGCGGGGCACTTTCGCTTTCCGGGTTCCTGCTGCAGACGTTTTTCAACAACCCCATCGCCGACCCGTTCATCTTGGGCGTCTCCTCGGGCGCAAAGTTCGTCGTCGCGCTTACGATGATCGTACTTCTGGGCGCGAACCAGGCCATGTCCTCGCCGCCCATGGTGGCCGCAGCGTTTCTGGGCTCGCTTATCACCATCGGCTTCGTGCTCCTCATCGCACGGCGCATAAGTTCCATGGCCATGCTCATCGTGGCGGGCGTCATGGTGGGATACATCTGCTCGGCGGCGACGAACTTCCTCATCGCCTTCGCCGACGACCAGTCCATCGTGAACCTGCACAACTGGTCTTTGGGTAGCTTCTCGGGTTCGAGCTGGGACGACGTTGCGGTCATTGCGGTCGTGGTGATCACCGTGAGCGCATGCGTATTCGCGATATCGAAGCCCCTTTCCGCCTTCCAGCTGGGAGAAGCTTACGCGAAAAGCGTCGGCGTGAACGTCGCACGCTTCCGCGTGGTGCTCGTCCTTCTAGCGAGCATGCTCTCCGCCTGCGTGACCGCGTTCGCTGGTCCGGTGTCGTTCGTAGGCATCGCGGTTCCGCATCTCGTGAAGTCGGCGCTGAAGTCGTCGAAGCCATCCGCGTGATTCCTGCGTGCTTCTTGGGAGGCGCCATCTTCTGCGCGGGCTGCGATTTGATCGCGCGCACACTGTTCTCTCCCGTCGAGCTTTCCATCAGCGCCGTCACTGCCATCTTCGGCGCGCCGGTGGTTATCGCGCTCATGTTGAAGAAACGGGTGAGGTAGATGGGGAAATTCGTGCCGCGGCCCAAAACGCTCGGAGGGGACATTCCATGCTTAGACAGTCCTGAGCTCGCACGAAAGCGCCAGGAGCACGTTCGGCTCGTGCGGAACTGCGCGCGGAACGCCTCCTCCGAGCGGAGTCGAACCTCGAAACCCCGGTCGAAACGCAGGCTGACGGAGCGCCGCTTTTCCGCGTAAGCGACCTGTCGGCGGGCTACGACAAGAAGGTTGTAGTCGAAGGCGTCGATCTGGAGGTTCGCGCGGGCGACGTCGTGGCGCTCATCGGGCCGAACGGCTCGGGCAAGTCGACCATCTTGAAAACCATCACACGCCATCTAGCACCGCTTGCCGGCGCGGTCGAGCTCGACGGGCGGGAGATTTCCCGATGGAAGACGGCGGAGTTCGCAAGGAACCTTGCCGTTATGCTGACAGATCGCCCCCGGACCGAGCTGCTCACCTGCCGCGATATCGTAGAGGCGGGAAGACATCCCTACACCGGGCGAATGGGCACACTCTCGCCTAACGACCATAGTCGGGTCGACGAGGCCATGAAAACCGCACATGTGGAAGAGCTCGCCGAGTGCGACTTCATGCAGATAAGCGACGGGCAACGCCAGCGCGTCATGCTCGCACGCGCCATCGCGCAGGATCCGCGTGTGCTCGTGCTCGACGAGCCCACGTCGTATCTCGATATCCGCTACCAGATCGACCTGCTGCGAATACTTCGCCACCTTGCGAAATCGTGGAATGTGGCTGTCATCATGTCCATCCACGAACTCGAGCTCGCGCAGAAAAGCGCCGACAAGGTGATTTGCGTGAAGGACGGCCGGGTCTTCCGCGCCGGCGCACCCGAGGACATATTCACGCGCGAGACAATTGGCGAGCTCTACGGCCTTCAACATGGCACCTTCAACGAGCGCTTCGGCAGCGTGGAAATTGGGCGCCCACACGGCGATGCGCACACGTTCGTCATCGCCGGCGCAGGTACGGGGTCGGCTGTGTTTCGCCAGCTCATCCGGCAGGGCAAGGCGTTCTACGCGGGCGTCTGCACGAAGGGGACATCGACTGCGAACTCGCGCGCGACCTGGCGGCGGAATGCGTGGCCGAGCGCGCCTTCGAGCCGATCGGGGATAAAACCATAGCCCGCGCCAAAGAGCTCCTCGTCCACTGCGCGCGCCTTATCGTGTGCCCCGCCGCCTTCGGCACCATAAACGCCCGCAACGCAGAGCTCGTCGAGTTCGCACGCTCGCATGGTATCGAGGCCATGCGAGTGTGCGAAGGTGCATCGGAGGATTCCCAATTAGAGTGGGAAGGATAAACTGGACTTTCATTTAAGGATCCTCAGGCTACAGCTCCTGCGCCGGCGAGGTAACCAAGGCGCCGGAGAACCTCGTGAACAGGTATTTCCACGCCGACGAGCCCAACTAGACCTAATCCAAGCGAGATTCCAAACTCGAAAGACCGCTCAACGTCAGATTATTAGCAACCTCCGAGACACGCTCGATAGGAACCGAACCGTCAGACAGCGCCCACGTGCGATAGATACCGATAATACCCGACAGCAAAAACGCCAGATAGTAGTCGAACATCTCGTCCTTGAGACCGTGGGGCAGCAGATCGCGCTCGGCAATCTCGTGCTCGAGCGGCGCACGAAGACGAGCCATAAAATCATCGAGCGAAATGTTCTCGATCAGCTGACGATTGAGCACCAGGTTGTTGCACAGCGCCTCGTTAACGGTTTTAAAGAAGGTCGCCGCCGCGCCTAGGGCGCGTTCATTGGTGTCGCCGTCCATGGAGGCAAGCGTTTTCTCGACCGAGTCGACAATCATCTCCACCACATCGACGGCAATGGCATCGAGCAGGCCGTCAACCGTACCAAAGTGCACGTAGAAGGTTTTACGGTCGACATTGGCCTCGCGCGCGATGGCACTCACCGTAATGTCTGCCAGCGGCTTTTCCATGAGCAAGCGCTCAAAAGCGGAAAGGATGGCATTGCGGCTGCGAACGATACGGCGATCAATACGCGGTTTACTGGTGGCCATGGGTGTGTCCCTTCGATATGCGAGCATTCATCAACAGATGAGAGATAATCTACGTAAGAGGATTATCCCCCATACAACTCAAATATGCCCCGCATCATGAAGAACGCACGACTGCCCTACCGCGACTTAGGGTGCTTCTTCTTATTGAGCGCCGACGGAGATACGCGGATACCGTCGCCCGTCTGGCGCACATAGCTTTATGAGCCGGCTTAGCGGTCCCAGAAGCCTTCTGAGCGTGCTTCCTGGGATCAACGGTAACAGCATTCGTGGGGTGCGGCTTAGTGGGCGCAGAGGGCGTCTGAGGCTCGCGGCCGAGCTTGCGCATCACGCGATCCCAGCGCGCATGGATGCTCTCGTTGTGGGCGCTCTTAAGGCCCAGCAGGGGCGCAGCCAAAATGGTCGGCGCAATAAATGTAATGAGGCGCCACAGCAGATAGCCGGCGGTCGAAGCCGACCCAAAGAAATGACCCAAGAACAATGCAAAGCCGCCCTCAGCGCCACCAGTTCCACCGGGCAAGGGAACCGCAGAGCTCAGCAGCTGGACAAAGGCGCTCGCGGCCATGACCGAAAAAAAGTCGACCTCGTGGTGGCCAAAAGCAAGCATCAGGAAATATGGAACCAGATAGAAAAACGCGAGCTGCAGCATGGTGATAAACACGGTGAGCAGCATGGAAGAAAAATGTCCGGCCGAAAGCTTGAACTTCTCGGAGAAGGAGTAGATCTCGCCGTCGACAAACGTGCGCCATCCCTCGATCTTAGTGGCCGAGACACCTATGCGCTCGAGCCAATTGATGATGCAATGGGCGACGCGCGTGACGGTCTTAGGCATGAGCGCGACGGCGAAGATACCAAGCAAGATGCAGCAGTGGCCGCCAAAACTAAAGACGCACAGCAGCGTCATGTCGCCATAGCGCTCGGCAAAAAACGGCATGCGAGCAAGCAATAGGATAGCGCCCCAGGCAACAAGGCCAAACTGATACACGATAAAACGCGTGAACTGCGTGGCGCCGGCCTCGCCGACATTTTGGCCCGCTTTGGTCAGGCGGTAGATCTGGGCAGGCGTAGAGCCATCATCATGGGTGTCAGATTACCAAAGAAGATGCCACTCGCCTCGACCGAAATGAGGTCGCGGATACCGACGGGCGAATTGGGGTCAAGCCAAACGGCAATCGCGTACGCCACGATACCAAAAAAGAGGTATAGAAACATGCAGAAGCATGCAGCGAGGAGCCAGGCGCCTGGACGCTCGACATAGCAGCCCAGAACTGCCCCATCTGCCCGGTTACCACCAGATAGACGATATAACCCACCAGCACAACGCCGATAAAGATTGCGCCGCGGCGTGCGCTCTTATTGTCATCGCCGCCCGAGGCCTCAACCTCGACCTGGGGCTTAGACGTATGCTGAGAGACTCCGTCATGAGACTCCTTCTAACAGTCAAAATATCTTGGATATTGTACCGTAAGGGCCATAGGCAGAACGCAAAGCTCTGGTTCAAACGGGAATTGCAGACGGTTGTTTGAAAATAAAAACCCGGGCTTCCATAGGAAGTCCGGGTATCAGATGCGTGGTAGCCCGTACCAGATTCGAACTGGTGATCTCCGCCTTGAGAGGGCGGCGTCCTAAACCGCTAGACGAACGGGCCATAAGCCTCAGCAGAAAAGAAATGGTAGCCCGTACCAGATTCGAACTGGTGATCTCCGCCTTGAGAGGGCGGCGTCTTAAACCGCTAGACGAACGGGCCACATGACATCTGCACTGCCGTGCTGCGAGGAAATATATTACGGGACAAAAAACATCAGCGCAAGAAGAAATTCCAAATTGCCGAAAAAATTGTCGGCAGGTTATGGAACGCGCAGGTCAACTGGTTAGCTAGTTCAAGTTGAGATGAGCCAGGAGGGCTTCGCGGTTGTTGGGGATGTTGTCCTCGATCACGGCGTCGAGGGCGGCGTTGAGAAGCTGTCCCAGCTCCGGCCCCGGCTTGACGCCGGCGCGGATCAGGTCGCCACCATTGATGGCAAGCATCTTGAGTGTATAGGGCACCCCCGCCTGCAGCAGATCGTGGGCGAGCGTACGCATCTCCTCGATCGTCTCGACGTAATAGAAGCACGAGGGCGCCTTGCCGAGCGTGTCGGCACGCTTGAGGTCCATAAGCTCGTCGATTAAGCGAGCTGTATCGACGCCCTCGCCCGAAAGCAAGCGCATCATATTGAGCAGGCAGGAGCGCTCGGGGCGCAGCGGCTTGTCATGGTATTTGATCAGCAGGCACACATCGCGCACCAAATCGTGCGAGAGCGCCAGGCGATCCATGATGACACGCGCCTTCTTGGCGCGAGCTCGGGATGACCGTAGAAGTGGCCGCTGCCGTCGTGATCGACCGTAAAGCACTCGGGTTTGGAAACGTCGTGCAAAAACGCCGCCCACATAAGGCTCGACGAGGGCGCGACGCCGTCGCACAGCGCCAGCTCCCCTGCCACCGTCAGCACGCGGGCGATATGCTCGTAGACGTTAAACGCATGATAGACGCTGCGTTGATCAAACCCGCGAGCGGACGCGAGCTCGGGCACGGCGGCGCAAACAAGCTCGGGGTAGCGCAGCATCGCGTCTCCCCCATGGCCGGTCGAGAGGATACCCTCGAGCTCAATGCCCACGCGCTCGCGCGCCACAGCATCGAGCAGCGGCGCGCACTCGGCAAGCGCCTGTTTAGTCTTAGGCTCGATCATAAAATCCAGACGGCAGGCAAAACGCACCGCGCGCAGCATGCGAAGCGCGTCCTCATTAAAACGACGCTTGGGATCTCCAACGGCGCGGATGAGCTTGCGGTCTAGGTCGCCCTGACCATCGTAGCGGTCGACAAGACCACGCTCGGGATGCCAGGCCATAGCGTTAACGGTAAAGTCACGACGCGCCAGATCGTCCTCAAGCGACGCCGCACGCTCCACACTCTGGGGATGGCGGCCGTCGGTGTAAAAGCCGTCTAGGCGGTAGGTGGTGACCTCAATGCGCTCATCATCGCAAATAGCCGTGATGCCGCCAAATTTTATGCCCGACTCAACCACGGCAATATCAGCCGCTTCGAGCGCCTCTTTGGACTCCTGCCACAGGCCGCTGCAGCACATGTCAACATCGTGGCTGGGGCGTCCCATCAGGGTATCACGTACCCAACCGCCCACGTACCAAGCCTCAAGACCTGCTGCTTCAAGCGCACGCAGGACACGGATAGAGGCATCGGTCGGCTGCGTACCGTTGAGCGAAACATTGCACATGCCTATGGCCTCCTGCGACTATCAAATTGGCTATCGATTGCGTCTGCAAGAAGTCTAGCAAGAAACAGCCTCCACTGCACACGCAAGTCCGATAAACAAAAACGCATCCGTCCTGGTCTAAGACGGATGCGAAATAATTGAACTATTCAGGCAAGGTGCCGGAACTAGCAAACCTGACGGATTGCAATACCCTTCTGATACTCATCGACCTTGGCGAAGTCGCCCAGACCGGGGCACTCGACCACGTTAGCGCCGGTGGCCATCGAGAGACGCAGGGCGTCCTCGACGCGCTCCGGGGCGTCGTGCCACACGGACAGGAAGGCGCCAGCGAAGAATCGCCGGCGCACACCGTCGACAGCAGCTTAACCTCAAAAGTACGGTTGGCAAACCAGATGTGCTCGCCGTTGGAGAAGTACGCACCGGCGCCGCCGAGCGTCAGCAGCACGTTCTTAGCGCCCTTGGCGTGCAGCTCGGCCATGGCACCCTTGACGGACTCATCGTCGCCGCCGCTTACCTTAATGCCAAAGATATCGAGCAGCTCGTCGTCATTGGGCTTAATCAGCAGCGGCTCCATGGCAATGAGGTCTGCCAGCTGATGGCTCGAGATATCGAGCACGAACTCGGCCCCCTTGGCCTTGACGCGGCGCAGGACCTCGGCAGGAAGCCTCGGAAGTGTTGGGAGGCAGCGAGCCGCTGATGACCAGGCAGGTCATGTCATCGAGCGAATCGATGAGCACAAACATCTCCCGCTCGTTGGCCTCGTTGATGGCGGCACCGGCGTTGACCATGTTGTACTCGGTGTCGGGGCCGGCGTTGAGGAACACATTGACGCGCGTGATGCCGTCGGTCCACACGGGCTTGACGGGCACGCCCAGGGCCTCGGCGCCTTAACGATAAACTCGCCCGAGAAACCGGCGAAAAAGCCCAGGATCGTGGTGTCGACGCCGTAGTGGTCGAGCGTAAACGAGACGTTGAGGCCCTTGCCGTTGGGCGTGTAGACGGCGTTGCGGGTACGCGTGACGGTGTTGGCAGCAAGACCGTCGCAGGTGATGTTGTAGTCAATGGCGGGATTTGCAGTGAGCGTGTAAATCATGAATGTTCCTTTCACAAGGCAACGTGTTAATGAAAGTATATTCCACGCATCGGTAAAAGGCTAGGACAACTCGGTGAACGGTGTGGAAGCGATGAAGTACGGAAGGACTCCTCTCCCCCGTGGCGGAACAAAAAGGCGCCCCAGCCGAAACCGGGGCGCCGCATGCGCACGAATATGTCGCGTTTCGATTACTGACGATCGAGCTTGCGGACAGCAACGCGCTTGCTGTACTCGTCAACGTGACCGAAGTCGCCGATGCGACGGACTCAGCGACGTTGGCGCCGGTGGCCATAGCGAGCTTCATGGCCTCCTCGACGTTGTCGCGATCCCTGTACCACTTGTGCAGGAACGCAGCGAGGGTGCAGTCGCCGGCGCAGACGGAAGAGACCAGCTTGATGTTGAACTCACGCTTGGCGTACCAAATGTCCTCGCCGTTGGAGAAGTAGGCGTCGCCACGGCTACCACGGGTGAGCAGCACGTTCTGACGCCCGCGTCGTGAGCCATCTTCATGGCAACGCGGACCTCGTCATCAGTGTCGACCGGCACGCCGAAGATAGCCTTCATCTCGTGATGGTTCGGCTTGATGAGCAGCGGCTTCTTGTGAGCGAGCTCCTTGAGCTTGTCGGAGGACAGGTCCAGGACGACATCGGCGCCACGGGCCTGAGCGTGCTCCATGACCTGAGCCAGGAAGTCGGGCGTAGCTTTGGGAGGCACGGAGCCAGAGACGATCAGGCACTCAAGATCGCCCGCGGTGTCCAGGATGTTGTAGAGCTCCTCCTGGTGCTGCGGCGTAATAGGAGCACCGGGGTTGAGGATGCCGTACTCGTGCTGGCCATCGTTGACGTAGGTGTTGATACGCGTGATGCCGTCGGTCCAGACCGGGCGGCACAGGCAACCCAGGTTCATGACCTCCTCGACGATAAACTTGCCCGTGAAGCCAGCGAAGAAGCCGAGCGCGACGGTGTCGACGCCCATCTTCTTAAAGGCGAAGGACACGTCGAGGCCCTTGCCGTTAGCCGTGTAGCTGGCCGAGCCGGTGCGGACGTTCTCATCGGGCTCGAGCGGAGAGCTCGAAACCGTCATGTCGACAGCCGGGTTAGCGGTTAGCGTGTAGAACATTTACAGTACCCCCTGTATATGTGAGGGCCGCGTGATTGGCCCATTCCAACCACGCGGTTACCTCTGATACCAAATTAGCGAGCAGCAGACTCGAGCAGCGCCTTGACCTCGGCGGCAGTGTTGCAGGCGAGTGCCTTCTCGGCGAGCTCGTCACACTCGGCCTTGGTCCACTGGCTGATGGTCTTGCGGGCGCGCAGGATGGACGGAGCGCTCATCGAGAACTCCTCCAGGCCCCAGCTGATCAGCAGCGGCTCAAGCAGCGGATCGGCAGCGGCCTCGCCGCACATGCCGACCATGATACCGGCCTTCACGCCGCTCTCGATGATGTTCTTGAGCGAGCGGAGCACGGCGGGATAGTACACCTGGTACAGGTTGGAGATGGTGTCGTTGCCACGGTCGGCGCACATGGTGTAGCCGATGAGGTCGTTGGTGCCGATAGAGAAGAAGTCGGCGACCTCGGCCAGACGGTCAGCGAGCAGCGAGGCGGCAGGCGTCTCGACCATAATGCCGACCTCGATGTTCTCGTTGAACTTGCGACCCTCTTCGGTCAGCTCGGCCTTGCACTGCTCGACGAGCTCCTTGACGGCCACGACCTCCTCGACGCAGGTGACGAGCGGGATCATGATCTTGACGTCACCAAAGGCGCTGGCGCGCAGCAGGGCGCGGAGCTGAACCTTGTACTGGTCGGGATTGGCCAGGCAGTAACGCACGGCGCGGAAGCCCATGAAGGGGTTCTCTTCCTTGACCATGTGCAGATACGGAATCTCCTTGTCGCCGCCCACATCGAGCGTGCGGATGATGACCGGAGCACCCTTGAGCGCGCTGGCGACCTTACGATAGGCGTTGAACTGCTCCTCCTCGGAAGGAAGCTCAGCAGAGTCCATGAACAGGAACTCGGAGCGGAACAGACCGATAGCCTCGGCGTCGTGATCGAGCGCGTTGGGCACGTCATCGGGGTTACCGATGTTGCAGGCGATGATCTTCTTGATGCCATCGGCAGTCACGGACGGCTTGCCACGGAAGGCCTCGAGGGCTGCCTTCTCGGCAGCGAAGGCCTCGGCCTTGGCGGTGTAGGCAGCGAGCGTCTCCTCGTCGGGATCGGCCTCGACGATACCCTTGCCACCGTCGACGACAACGGTCATACCGTTGCGCAACGCGGTGCAGCTGTTGGAAACCGAAAGGACAGCCGGGATCTCGAGGGCGCGCGCAATGATCGCGGAGTGCGACGTGCGGCCACCGGTCTCGGTGACGATACCGGCAACGTGGGCCTTATCGATCGTGGCGGTCATGGACGGCGTGAGGTCGTGCACGACAACGACGGTATTCTCGGGCAGGACGGAGAGGTCGACGACCTCCTTGCCCAGCAGCTCGGCCAGAATACCGGTGCGGATGTCGGCGATGTCGGCCGCGCGCAGACGGAACATCTCGTCGTCCATGGACAGGAACATGTTCTCGAACATGGTCGAGGTGTCCATGAGCGCTGCTCGGCGCAGGTGCCGCCGTCAATGGCGGCGTTGATGCGTCGGTCATGCCCGGGTCCTGAGCCAGGACAATGTGTCCGCTCATGATCTCGGCCTCGGCCTCGCCCACCGTCTCCTTCATGTGGTCGGCCTGAGCCTGGGTCTTCTCGCAGAAGACCGAAAGAGCGGACTGATAGCGCTCCTTCTCTGCTGCCGAATCAGCAACCTCGTGCGGCTCAAACGTCAAGTCGGGATCGACGGCGACCATGACGGTGCCGATACCGATGCCCTCGGAAGCGTTGACTCCCTGATACATTCCCATTCCTCTCTCCGTGTCATGTGATAAAGCGTTGCCATATCCATGACAAAAGAGCGCAGCTACCTTACAACAGGTCACTGCGCCCCCAAATATGAACTTAGTTGTTCAACATGCGACCCGTTTGAGTTCTACTCGCCAAGACCGCTCTTGATGAGCTCGATGGCAGCAGCCAGAGCCTCGGCCTCGTCGGCGCCGTCGCACTTGACCTCGACCTCGGTACCGCAGGGGATACCAGCAGCCATGAGGCCATCGGGGACTTGCCGTTGACCTCCTTCTCGGGGGTGACGACCGTCACGTCACAGGCGTACTTGCCCATGGTGGAGGCGAACAGACCAGCCGGACGCATGTGCAGACCCTGAGGATTAACGAGGGTAGCCTTCTCAGAAACCATAGTTGACTCCTTTTTTGTGTTTAACCCCTGTCATGCATGTGGCAGGAGTCAGATTCACGACGTTGTTTATATTAACTCACATCAAACGGTTTTTCATTGTGTTTCGCACGAATTGTTGGACAGTTGTCTGTTCTGTCCGCTTGCTCGCCCCGTACCCCGCGCGCGACCCATGAGATTTCCTGCTCTACAGTCCTGCTCGCACGAAGAGCACATTAAGTGCTCTTCGGCTCGTGCGGAACTCGCGATAAATCTCATGGCCCCCGCGCGCGGGGTCCGGGGCGAGCAAGCTGCGGAAACTCGGTCGGTCCAAAGTAATATCGTGCGAACGGAATTCTGGCTGATGACTTGTTCGCGACAAAGACTCGATAGGCAGCCCACTCTATGCCCTTTTGTAAGTTGCGGTGAAATAGGGACTGAATTTGGGGTTGAATCGTTTAAACAGTCCCCATTTCACCGTAACTTATGGGAGGGCATAGAAAAAGGCGGGGGCTCCTGGTGGAGTCCTCGCCTTTGTTACAGGGGGCGATGTTATTCGCGTACTGTGGGATTAGACCAGGCGGGCGTTGATCGTCTTGGCGATCTCGGCGGCGTCGGTGGAACCCTTGACGGTGCCACGGAAGTCCTCGTCCATGAGCGCCTCGGCAACCTTGGACAGGATCTTGAGGTGCGTGGTGCCAGCCTGTGCACCAGGGATGAGCAGAGCGATGGCCACGTTGACAGGAGCGCCGTCCATGGTATCCCAACCGGTCACGCCGGACTCGTCCTTAACGACGATGACGGCAGCCTCGGTAATGGCGTCGGACTTGGCATGCGGGATGGCGAAGCCCTCCATCATGCCCGTGGTGCCCTCGGCCTCGCGGGCCAAGAAGGCGTTCATCACGCGTCGGCGTCGCTGGCGATACCGGCCTTGACAGCCTGGTTGGAAACGAAGCTCAGAGCCTCGTCACGAGAAGCGAAGTCCTCGGCGACAAAGACATTCTCAACCTTCACGAAGTCGGCAGCCTCGGCCTTAGGGGCCTCAACGGCAGCGGCCTTGGAAGCCTCAACCGGCTTGGCTACAGGAGCGGCCTTCTGATTCTTCTCGAAGTCGTGCTTCTTGAAGGCCACGAACAGGATGCCACCGACAACAGCACCGATGAGGATCGCGAGGACCCAAAGCGGACCGTTCTCGACAACGGGCAGGACCAGGAAGCCACCGTGAGGCGCCGGATCGTGAACGTTGAACATAATGGTCAGGATCGAAGCGATAGAGGAACCGAGCATCATGATGGGCATGACCGGCCAGATGTTCTTGGTCATGAACGGAATGGCGCCCTCGGTGATGTGGGTGCAACCAAGAATGAGGTTGACGATACCGGCGTCGTGATCCTCCTGGCTAAAGTACTTCTTGCCGACAACGACGGCAAAGGTGGTGATCAGCGGCGGAACGATGCAGGCGGCGGAGACGGCAGCCATGAAGTTAGTGCCGAAGTTGTAGGTATCGGTGCCAACGCCAGCAGCCAGTGCCTCGGTGAGCATAGCGGTACCGGTGACGTAAGCAGCCTTGTTGACCGGGCCACCCATGTCAAAGGCACACATGCAGCCGATGGCAAGACCCAGGACAACGGCGCCAGAGGCGGACAGGCCCTTGAGGAAGTCCATCATGGCAGTGTTGATGGCAGCCATGGGGCCGGAGATGCCGAGCATGACCAGACCGACGATAGCCGTCGAGAACAGCGGGTAAAGGAAGATAGCCTTGAGGCCATCCAGGTTCTTGGGCAGACCGGCAAAGACCTTCTCGAGCAGCAGGATGACATAACCGGCGAGGAAGCCGCCGACGATGCCGCCCAGGAAGCCGAAGCCCACGCCGGCGCCACCGGCGTCGATCATGCCGGTCTCGGCGTTAACAGGCAGGCCCTGGATGGCGATCATACCGGCAACAAAGCCGGGAACGAGCGCCGGGCGCTTGCCGATGGATTCGGCGATGTAGGCGGAAAGCACCGGAACCATGAGGTTCATAGCGATACCGCCGATGATCTTGAGCATCGCAGCAAAGCTGTTGTAGTCAGACGCCGTCGAATCGAAGGACGTAATGCCCCACAGGAACGAAACGGCGGTCAGAACACCACCAGCAACGACGAAGACCAGCATGTGGCTGACGCCGTTCATGAGGTGCTTATAGATGACGTGGCCGATGGACTCCTTCTCCTCGACTTCGTCCTCGACATCGGCAGCGGCTGCAACCGTGCTGTCGCCCTTAGCGGCGAGTGCGCGGTCAATCAGCTTACCGGCGGCCTCAACGGACAGGGCCTTGGAAACACCAACGGAAACCATGGGCTTACCGGCGAAACGCTCAGCCTGGACATCCTTGTCGGCTGCGACGACGACGGCCTTGGCACCAGCGATCTCACTCTTGGTGAGCTCGTTCTCGACACCGACCTGGCCATGAGTCTCGACCTTAATGGTCAGACCGCGCTCGGCAGCTGCCTTCTCCAGCGCCTCCTTAGCCATGAAGGTGTGCGCAATGCCGGTCGGCAACCGGTGGCGGCTATGATGTCAAACTTAGCCATGTGTCCCTCCTTTTAAAGTTTTGCGCCCGCAGGCGCTCCCCTACACGCGCGTCCTTGCGCGCTTTTCCACAACTGAAAGATACCAACCTACCGTCCGCGTGAGAAGAGACAAGGTGCAATTCTCCGGTGAAAGGTTCTTTCATAACCGTAAACGGTAAGTGAAAGTTTACCATCAACACTTGAAACGGCAAGGTGTATCTTGTAATTGAAAATGTCCGTATACTATGGCATTGCAAATCAAGTTAGATTTTCATGCCAACCAGGAGCCATCCATGACCGATAGTAGCAAGAGCGCACTTTCCCTCATTAGTACCCACCAGGGATACAGTGAGTCCGAGCAGCGCATTGTCGACTATATATTGGAGCACCAGTCCGAGGCGCCGCGCCTGACGGCCGCCCAGCTCTCACGAGCCGCCGCAACGTCCGAGGCGACGGTTTCGCGCTTTTGCCGCAAGCTGGGCTTTGGCAGCTTCCGCAGCTTTCAGTTTTCGTTGGCGAGGGATTTGGAAAGCCAGCGCAACGAGGGCCTGACTGACGAGGTCTCGCTCGACAATATGGAGCAGAGCCTCAAGAACATCCTGGCTGCTAAGGTGAGCGAGCTTAATGCGACCATCGACGGGATCGACCACGATACGTTGGCGGCTGTTGTGCATGCCTTAAGCATGCAGGGGTTATTGAGTTTGCGGCTGTGGGCAATACGAACGCGGTCGCGCTCGATGCGACGTTTAAGTTTTCGCAGCTGGGCCTGCGCTGCATGGCAAGCACCATTAGCGAGACATCTATCGGCTTTGCGCTCACGTTGCGCCCGGGTGACGTCATCGTGCTCATCTCAAACTCCGGCAAGTCGCGCCGACTGAATCGCATGGCAAAAGCGGCTCGCGACTGCGGTGCCACCGTAGTCGTCATCAGCAGCGACAGCAAGTCTCCACTCGCGCGCCTGGCAGACTACACTTTTAATACCGTCAACCATGAAGCGCTGCTGACGACGGGTGACTTTGCGTTCTCCAAGATCAGCGCCACGATGATCATCGAAGTCATCTACAACTTCCTGCTGCCCGAAATCGAGGACGCCCGAGAGCACATCAGCTACTACGAGGAGCTCATCCAACCGGATAAGGTCGTAGAGTAAAACGCGAAGTGGGACAAAATTTCAGTCTATTTTGTCCCACCAACACCGCTGATACGACTTAGCCTCGAGCTTCTTCGAGCATCTGCTTTGCGTGGGCCAAGCTTGCCTCCGACTGATCACCGCTCAACATGCGGGCGATTTCGGCGGTACGCGCTTCGCCGGTTACCTCGTCCAAATGCGTCTGAGGAACATCGCCCAATTCCTTGCTGACAACATAATGCTTGTCGGCCATGACGGCGACCTGCGCCAAGTGGGTTACGACAATCACCTGATGCGTAGCGGAGAGATCTGCCAGCACGCCCGCGAGTGCACGCGCCGTGGAGCCGCCGACACCGGCATCGACCTCGTCAAACACCAGCGTATCGACACCGTCCGCATTACCCAAGACCACCTTGCTCGCCAGCATAACGCGGCTGAGCTCGCCGCCCGACGCAATGCGGCGCAGGGGTCGCGGCGTCAAGCCAGCACCGCTGCGATACAAAAGCTCGTAGCTCGAAGGACCCGCCGGCGTCCACTCGGCGCGCGGAAGATCACGCGACTCCCAAACGAGCTCGGCGCCGCCCATCTCCAAGCGTGCCATCTGACGACCAACCTCGTGGCAGAAGCGCGGGGCCGCCGTATTGCGAGCGCGCTTAAGCGCTTGGCAGCGGCAAACAACTCGCGCTCGGCAGCACCAAGTGATTCACGCGCCTTTTTGATCTGCTCATCGCCATCATCGACCAGGGAAAGGAGCTCTTGCGAGCGGTCGCGCATGGCAAAGACATCGTCCATGGTGGGACCCCACTGACGCAACAGGCCCTTGAGGTCGGAATACCGCTCACGCATGCGAGCGAGCTCGCGCGGGTCGAAGGCGACGCCATCGCGATAGGCACGAAGCTCGTTCGCGCTATCCTCAAGGGAGATACAGGCATCCGAAAGCGCATCGGCAATGTCGCCCAGTTTGCGATCGACGGTAGCCATACGGGAAAGCTCTGCCACGGCGCTGTTCACGACATCGAGCGCTCCCCCTTCGGCGGCAAGTGATGCATGGGCATCGTTAGCGTGGCAACCAGTACCTCGGCATGTTCGGAGCGCGGCAGCAGTTCCTCGAGTTCCTCATACTCGCCCGGCTTGGGGTCGACCTCGCCGATGCGCTCGAGGGCAAAGCGCGCCTCCTCGACGCGACTCCCCTGCGCGCGTGAGGCTTCCTCCACACGGCGAAGCTCCTTGGCGGCGACACGCGAAGCCTTAAAACAGGCGCGATACTTCTCGAGCGCCTCAAGCGCTGCGCGCCCAGCCAGGCATCGACCATGGCAACGTGATGCGCCGGATCGAGGAGGCGCTGGTGCTCGTGCTGACCGCAAAGATCCATCATCACGCCGACGCGCTCGGAAAGCTCGCGCACGCTGGCGATGCGGCCGTCAATCTTGACGCGGCTGCGACCCTCGGCAGAAAGGCTGCGCTGCACGGTAAAGCCCTCCGTGTCGTGCGGGCCGTCGAACAAGCGCGCCTCGACGCTCGCCAGCGCCTCTCCCTCGCGCACGGTCGAAGAATCCGCGCGCTCGCCCAAAATGAGCTTGAGCGCGAGAGCAGCGCGGTCTTGCCGGCACCGGTCTCGCCAGTCAAAACCGTTAGGCCCGCACTCGGCACCAGCGTCGCCTCGCGAATGAGTGCAATGTTGGAAACCTGCAGCTCATCGATCATGACGCACTCCGTAGAACACGCGGCTCACGGAGCTATAGAAGCTCTCGGGACCGTAATCGAGAAGCAGCACATCTCCGGGACCGCGACGCACCGCCACGCTCTCAACGGTGCCATCGCAGGTAATAAACTGTCCATCGATAGCGATCGCCGGAACACTCGGACGGTCATCAGACATAAAGATCTCGACGACATCACTCGGCGAGGTCAAAAAAGCGCGAGCCTGAATGGTATGCGGGGCGATGGGCACACAGACCATACCCGTGTAATCGGGGCTGACAATGGGACCGCCGGCGGAAAGCGCATAGCCGGTGGAGCCGGTCGCCGTCGAAACGACGACACCGTCGCCGCGCAGGCGATCGATATGATGGCCGGACACCGTGATGTCAAACTCAACCATATCGGACAGGGGGCCACGCGTAAGTGCCATATCGTTGAGGGCAAACGTGCGCACGACATCCTTCGTGCCATCGTCGCGCACGGACACGATATCCGCGGCGATGGTGGCGCGGCGGCTCACGTGCAGCTCACCGGACAGAGCATCGCTCACGACCTGCAGAATGTCGCGCTCCTCGGGGCTCGCAGCAGTTAAAAAGCCCAGGTGACCATAGGAAAGACCAAGGATAGGAATCTCGCGATGGTTGAGGATGCGGGCAGCGCGCAGCAACGTACCGTCGCCGCCGAGCGTAATGACCAGATCTGAGCCATCAATATCAGGCGTGCTTTGAATCTTCGATCGCTGGTCGGCAGCCCATGCGACCTCGTAGCCCTGGCGCGAAAGCCAAAGCTCGAGCATCAGGCCGCTCTCGACCGCCTCTTGCTTGTAGTAATTGGGAACCAGAAAGACCTTCATAGCGTTGCAGCTTCTCGCTCAAAGCCGATACCTGGGATTGCAGCTCATCGTCGGTGCGTACACCAGGGGCAAACCTTGTGCCGTACAGGAAAAACTCAACGTTGCCCTTAGCGCCATGGATGGGCGACACGCACACGTCAAGCGGGAACAGGCCCTTGGCGGCAAAAAGCTCAATCGCCGCCACGAGCGTATCGCGGCGGACGGCGGGGTCGGTCACGATACCGCGCTCGCCCACCAGCGCAGCCGGCGCCTCAAACTGGGGCTTTACGAGCGTGCAGAACGAACCCGAAGGCTTCAGGCACGCCAGCACGGCGTCGATGATATTCGCGATGCCGGTAAACGAGACATCACATACAGCCAGGTCGATGGCACCGGCATAGCCAAGCTCAGGCAGCTGCGTCACGTTTGTGCGCTCATGCAGCGTCACGCGATCATCCTGACGCAACGACCAATCGAACTGGGCGCGACCCACGTCCACCGAGACAACGGTCGCAGCTCCGCGCTTGAGCAGGCAATCGGTAAAGCCGCCGGTAGAGCAGCCCACATCCAGACAGCTAAGGCCCGTCGGATTGATGCCAAACGCATCAAGCGCGCCTTCGAGCTTAAGACCGCCGCGGCCAACATAGGGAATGCGCCCCTTCACGTGCAGTGGCAGACCCGGAATCACCTTAAGGCCCGGCGAAGTCAAGCGCTCGCCGCCACTCGAGACCAATCCGGCCATAAGAGTGCGAAGGCATCCGCGCGATCGGCGCAGATGCCCTGTGAAATCAGTTCGTCATCAAGACGCACGCGTTTCATGAATGCCATCAACCATTCGTATCCGGAGATGCGGCCTAGCTATCCTGGGATTCGTTTGCCGCATCCTCATCGTATTCCTGCTCGAGCTTATCGGCCTCACGCGGCGTCAGCTCAAACTTGTCGACCATATCGACGCGCGGGAGCCCAGCTCAATCGCTTCGTCAAACAGATCGAGTGAACGCTCCAAGGACGTATCCTTGGAGCGAACGGTAGCGATGATCTGGTCCAGACGGTCCGAAATCTCGTCAAAGTTGCGGACAGAACTCTCTGGCATGGCTACTCCTCGACGGAGTCGGCCTCGACGGCCTCAGCAGCGTCCACATCCTCGGCAAGTACACCGGCGGTAGCCTGAGCGGCAGCGACCTTGGCGCAGCCTCAGCAGCCTGGGCCTCCTCGCGAGCGCGATCTTCGGCCAGCAGCTCCTGGTACAGGTCCTCACCCGGCAGCTCCTCGCTGCGAGCGATCTTGCCCAGCACGCCGTTGACGAACGACGCGGACTGGTCGGTCCCATAGGCCTTGGCAAGCTCAACGGCCTCGTTGATCACGATGGCGTCCGAGACCTCTTCGTCGGTAAGGAAGCGCATCTCGTAGACAGCGATACGCAGCAGATTGCGGTCGGCGCCGGGCATGCGCATAAGATCCCAGTTCTTGGCAACGGAGCGCAGAGCGCAGTCAATGCGATCGATATGCTCGTAGGCACCGCGGCACAGCTCCAGCGCATAGGGGTCGAGGGGGCCCTTCGAGATCAGGAAATCGCCCTCGAGGACGCGCTCGAGCGGGCTGTCCGTGGCCTCGGCCTGAAACAGCAGCTGCAGCGCCTGACTGCGGGCAAGCGTACGCCCGCGATAAACCTTAAGGCTCAAAGGTTACTCCTTGGGGAAAACGAGGCCGTCGATGCAAACGTCAACGCGCTCGACCTCAACGCCCACCTGGGCATCGATGGCAGCGACCACGGCAGCGCGAACGGCCTCGGCGAGTTTCTTGAACGGATAGCCAAAGAACACCACGACACGCACGGTGAGTGCGAGCTTGTCGCCGACAACCTCGGCCTCGACCGTCGGCTCGGAAGCCGGGGCCTTGGACGAGAGCATCATGGAGACAAGGTTGGTGGCAAGGTCCTTGACGCCAACGGAGGCGATGCCCTCGACATCGGACACGGCGCGCGAGACGATGGCGGTCAGAACATCGGGCGAAATGCCGATGCCGTCAATCTTGATTTCCTGGGGCATGAGTCCTCCTAGAAGAGTTGGTTGCTAGACGCGGGAGACGAACTTGCCGTCGCGGGTGTCAACCTTGATGACCTCGCCCTCGTTGAGGTACATGGGGACCTGGATGACAGCGCCGGTGTCGATCGTGGCCGGCTTGGTGGAACCTGGACGGTGTCGCCCTTAAAGCCCGGGTCGGTCTGGACGATGGTGGTCTCGATGAACATCGGCGGAGTCACGCCCATGAGCTCATCGTCGGCGAAGAGCAGCTGGCAGATGTCGTTCTCGCGCAGCCACTTGGAGTTCTCGCCCACCATGTCCTCGGGAACGGGAACCTGCTCATAGGATTCGTTGTCCATGAAGATGTAGTCGGTGCCATCGTTGTAGAGGTACTGGAACTCACGGGTGGTGAGCATGACGCTCTCGAACTTGGTGCCGGCGTTGCAGGTGTTCTCGACGACGCGGCCGCTCTTGATGTCGCGGGTCTTGTAGCGCACAAACGCGCCGCCCTTGCCCGGCTTGACATGCTGGAACTCGACGATGGTGTAGACCTTGTCCTTAATGCGGAGACCGAGGCCGTTCTTGAAGTCGGCGGTAGAAATGGTAGGCATAGCGACCTTTCTTGTTATGGGCAGAACGCACAAGCGTCCAAATTACATACGAGCGAAATTATACACTTGCAGACGGCGCCTGCAGCGAGCGCATAAAAAGAGAACGCGGGGCGTCCGAATTGCTCCGGAGGCCCCGCCCCAAACTATCTACCGAAGTAGACTAGCAATCGATGACGTGAAGGTCATGCGGCGTCTTGGTGAAGGGCTCGTAGCCGTTCTCGGTGACCACGCCGTAGTCCTCCAGGCGCACGCCGCCCACGCCGGGCAGGTAGACGCCGGGCTCCATGGTGATAACCGAGCCGACCTCGATGATATTCTTGCTGCGGTTGAAGTTGGGCAGCTCGTGGATGTCAATGCCCACGCCGTGGCCCAGACCATGGTTGTAGTAATCGCCATAGCCGCATCGCCAATGATCTTCTTGGAAAGCTTGAAAATGTCGTTGCCCTCGACGCCCGGATGGATGGCGGCGACGCACTCCTCGTGCGCACGGCGCACGAGCGCGTACAAGTCGAGCTGCTCCTGCGTGGCTCGCCCATCACGACGGTACGAGTCATGTCGGAGCGGTAGTCGCAATAGCCCGCGCCATAATCCATGAGAACGAAGTCGCCCTTCTCGATCACGCGGTCGCTCGGGACGGCATGCGGGTTGGCGGTGTTGGGGCCGCTCGCCACGATGGAGCCGAAGGCCAGGCTGTCGGCGCCGTTGGCGAACATAAAGTTCTCGAGCTCGTTGCGAACCTGCTTCTCGGTCATACCGGGCTTAATATAGCCGAGCATGTGCTGGAAGGCGGCGTCGGTAATCGACTGCGCATGGCGCATGAGCTCGATCTCCTCGGCGTCCTTGATGGCGCGCATCTTGCGAATGTCGTCATGCATCAGCGGCAGCATGCAGGCGACGGAACGATCCTCAAGGCCACGCTGGATACCCTGGTAGAAGTTGATCTGCATGTCGTCCTCGACAGCGCAGACACGGCACTTGTTAGCCGCGATCTTGCCGGCGACCCAACCGGGGATGGTGCCCTCGTCCATGTCGTAGACCCAGGGGCTGCCGGCGGACGTGTTCTCCTCAAAGCTGTTGAGATAGCGTGAGTCGGTATGGAACAGGCACTGGTCGGCCGTAATAAATGCAGCGTGCGGGAACTCGAAGGTGTAGTCGAAGACACCCTTCACGCCCGTGAGCCAACGAAGGTTGGCCTCGTCGCGCACGACGATAGCGTCGTAGCCGCGCTCAGCCATCAGGGCACGGACACGCTCGATACGACCGGCAGGACCGGCAGCAAACTCAGACATGCAGATTCCTTTCTTATTGTCCTCATAAAAGCGGGACGGGCCTCGATCGAAAGATGGAATCGCGCGCGATTCGCAACCGATTGGAAACCCGCCCCTCAACATGATACGAAAGACGATGTATGTCAATAATCCTAGAGAAGTTCTTTGCGAGAAGCCAAGTATGCGTGAGCATGGCGGTCGAGAACCTCGTCCTCAACGCTCGTTAGACGAATGGCGCCGAGCGCCGCGGCAGCGGCAACATGCTACGGTTCGAGCGCGCAAACTGCTGCCTGCGGAACTTCTCGATAAACGCGGTAGGCTCCAGGTCGAAGGCAAGTTCATCGATGCCAAAGTCCTCCAGGCAGTCATCGACATCAAACACATAGTCGATATCGAAGTCGCAGGCATCATGTGCTAGGCGCGCCTCAAAGCGCATGCCCTCGGACAGCAGCTGGTAGGCAGGAACCTGCGCCGCGGCTTTGCCCAGGCAGACGCGCAGAGTACGCTCCCCTGTCTTGCCAAAATCGAGCGCATGGCGGGCGCTCGGGTTCGTGGCCATCAGTACGTCCTTACGGGCAGTCTGAGACCACTGAACGGCATTGACGAGCGCGACCTCCTCGCCCGCTAGAATCTCGGGGACGGTCTCAGTAAACTGATTCCAGCGGGACTTGCTGCTCGAAAGCATGGTGCCAACAAGTACCGCATAGCCGAGCTTGAGGTCCTCGGGGTCCGCCTCGCGAACAAGGTCGAGGTCGCACACGACCAAGCCCGGCTCGGGACGGAACGCGATAGCGGGAAGCGCATTCGTCGACGAGGCGACGAGTGGCTTCATGGTCGTCGCGACCGTGAGCATGGCGTCGAACGTCGTCGGCAGCAAGGCGCACTCGGTGCGACCGCACCACTGATTGGCGCACCAGCAAACAACCGAGCAGGTCGCCGTGTCGCCGACAGCGACAACGAGATCGTCGCAGGTAATGCCGTTAGCCGACAGGGCGCCAAAGACAGCATCGGCATCGGCCAGCGTAGCACCGGCAGGCGAAACCTCGAGGACGAGCGGCGACACGGCAAAGCCGGCATCGACCAGAGCGTGCTCAACGATCTCGCCAAAGCGGTCGGAAACAGCGCTGTTCCAGACAACCATCGCACGCTTGGGCTTGCCCACGGCCGAGGCAAACATACGCGACAGCTCACTAAAAGCGTTAAAGCCGACGCGAACATCGACACTGCGATTTTGGAAATTGATCAGTTGACGGCGAATCATAGCAGTCCACGCTCCAAAAGCATCTCGGCACAAAGGTAGGAAACGTCCTCGAAGGACTTGTTGCGAATATCAAGGGTAAGGTCGGCGGCCTGTCGATACAGCGGACGGCGATGCTCAAACAGGCGCGCAGCATGCTCGGGCGAGCGGAAATCGGGCCGGGTATCGGAGCGGCGAATCTGGCGCAACGAGTCCTCAAAGTCGCCTTCGAGGTACACACAGGTACCCATCTCGTGCATCAGCTCAATGTTCACCGGCGTCTCGACGATGCCGCCCCCGCACGATACCAGCAGGCTGCGTTCGCTTTGAAGCGAACGGAGTGCCGAGGTCTCGAGTTCGCGAAAACGATCCTCGCCCTCGGTCTCAAATATCTCGGTCACCGACTTGCCGCATCGACGCACAACCAAACGATCGGTATCGATGAATCGACGCTTGAACATAGTGCCCACGTTGCGCGCAAGCGTCGACTTGCCCGCGCCCAAAAAGCCGATAAAGAAGATATGGTCGCAGCCGTGTTTGATGTGCTGAGACATGGCGAAACCTATTCCTCGCAGGGAAGGTCGCGCAGGCCCGGCGCTCAAAGATACGGAAGATCTGCGTGTACCACAGGTCCTGGGTCGCCTGCGGCTTGACCAGAATAGTGTCAACGCCGGCAAAGTTACCGCTCCACACGTCCGTGTATAGCTGGTCACCGATCAGCACGGCCTCGTCGGCCGTGGCGCCCAGACGCTTAAGACCCGCCTTCAGGGCAAACGGGGCGGGCTTCATGGCGTGGCTGATAGCTCGAGCCCCAGCTCGCGCGCCGATGCCATAACCTGGTCGCGATGCCAGTTATTGGACACCATACACAGCTTAAAGCCCTTGGCATGGGCGGCTTCGAGCCAAGCTGAAACCGCAGCGGGAACCTGCTCGGTATCGCGCGGCACCAGAGTGTTATCGCGGTCGAGTAGAATGGCGCGCTTGCCGTCGGCCCAGAGGGTATCGAGGTCGATGCGGTCAACTGAGGCAACATATCGTTTGGGGCTAAAAATCCTCATGGTCAATTCCAAGACTGTTGGTGCTCTTCGTAGGTCTTCGAGAAATACTCCTCGTCCTGTGTAATGTAGAAATACAGGTCATCGGAGTCGGTCGGCTCAAGGGTAGCCTTGAGCGCCTCGAGCGACGGAGAGCAGATGGGCGTGGGCGGCAGGCTTCATGCTTATAGGTGTTATACGGACTATCGCTCTGCAGGTCGTCGGCGGTAACCTCGCCGCCGGTGACATACATCATGGTCGCATCGCTATTGAGGTAACGCAGGCCATCGAGCTTGCCCGCCAGACGGTTATAGAAAACCGAAGCCACATGCGCGCGCTGATCGGCGTTGAGGCCCTCGCGCTCGACGATCGAGGCAAGGTTAACGATGTCGTAATCGGACATCTCCACGCCATAGCGCTCCTTGATCTTGGCCTCGCAGCTGGCAAAGTCAAGCGATTTATACTCGGCGTTGAACTGGTCAAGCATGGCGCGAATCACATCATCGGCAGACGGGTCCTTACCCAACGAATAGGTCTTGGGGAATAGGAAGCCCTCGAGTGAATCGTTTGCAGCGCCCTCAAGGAAGCTATAGTCCTTCACATAGTTGGAGCTTTTGCCTGATTGAGGAAGTCTTCCTTGGAGATGCTGTCGTATGCCGCGGCCACGCGATCGGCGACCTGGTCGACCGTTAGGCCCTCAGGATAGTCAGCGCATCGGAGCCCGCATTGGGGCCTTCCATGAGCTGCTGAACAACCTTGGTCGCGTCCATGAGCGTGGTAAACGAGTAGGCGCCAGGCTTAAGCGACATATCGGCATTGAGCTTTTTGACCGCCGCATAATAATCCTTGGGGTCTTCGACGATATGGTTCTCGGAGAGAATCGAAGCGATGGTATCACCCGAGGCGCCATCGGGAATCGTGATAGTAACTTGCTGGCCAGCAGCAACTTTCGCATCCTCGCCGGCAAAGAAGCCCTTGACGCTGGTACGACAAAGAAAACGATCGCGACAAGTGCAAGCACGGCGATGACGCCACCGATAATCATAGGCACCGGAGAGCTTTTCTTTTGGACGCCACGGCGGGCATGCGTGTTATAGCTCGAGCGCGTGGCCGGAGCTACGCCATGTGTGCCGTGAGCATGATGTGTACGCGTATGCGATTGAGGCGCCTGCGCACGCTGCGTGGGCGCCTGCTGCTTAAAGCGGGCACCGCTTGCGGGCCGGGCTGCGCGGGCAGCGGGCTGTTGGGCAGGACGCTGAGCAGATTGTGCTGCACGAGAGGAGGGCTGTGCGGGACGAGCAGCAGGCTGAGCCGCACGCTGCGTCGGTTGCATCGGACGCTGGCCGGACGATACAGGGCGCGGCGTAGGCTGCCCCTGGCGATTCGGCTGGCGCGGATCGGAAGCGCTAGGCATGCGAAACCTCCTCGTTTTTGCGATCGAGCCACGTCTGCAAGAACAGGCTGGCGGCGATCATGTCAATCTTGCCCCTCATCTGCTTTTCGTTGAGTCCCTGCTCGCGCAGGATACGCTTTGCCTCTTGCGAGGACAGGCGCTCATCCTCAAACTCAAGCGGAAGATCGAGCTCTTGGGCAATCTTTTGCGCAACGGCGGCAACGCGCTCGGCCTGGGGGCCGGGCTCACCGGCCATGGTCAAGGGACGTCCGCTTACCAGGATATCGGCTCATAGTCCTCAACCAGGTAACGGAACGTCTTGGCCATGCCAGTGACCTCGGCAGCCGGGAGCACCTTGACGGGCATTGCCATCTTGCCATCACGGCTCGAGACGGCAATGCCAATCCGGGTCTCCCCTATGTCCAGCGCGAGCGCGACCACAGCGACTACTTAAGCGCCGAGCGCGGTCTTGGCAGCCGCGAGGCATCGGCGATACCGGCAGCGTTCTTGCCGCCAGCCTGGGCCATGTTGGGACGACCGCCACCGCGACCGTCGACCAGGCCCGCGATCTGCTTGATCACGTTGCCGGCGTGGAAACCGGCCTTCACGGCGTCATCGGAGCCGGCGGCGAGCAGGGCCGGGGTGCCCTTCTCGGTCACGCTGGCAACGACGCAGGCGACGGGGCCGGCAACCTTCTGGTGCACGGTATCCCAGACGTTGCGCAGGTCTGCGGCCTCGAGACCCTGGAGCTCAGCGACAACGAGCTTGTAGCCGTTCAGCTCGACGGCGCCCTCGATGGCGCTGGAGATGGCGTCGGAGGAGCCACCGGTGAGCGCCTTCTTGAGTTTGTTGGACGTCTCACGCAGCTCGGCCTGCAGGTTCTCCACGCGGGCGGGAACCTCGTCGACGCGGCACTTGAGCGCCGCCGCGGCGGCGTCAACGAGTGCCAGGCGGTCGGCCATGTAGTCGAGAGCGCCCTTGGAGGTCACGGCTCGATACGGCGGACATTCGAGCCCGTGGAGGACTCAGAGATGATCTTGAACAGGCCGATCTCGGCAGTGTTGGCGGCATGCGTACCACCGCAGAGCTCACGGGAGAACGGCTGATCCTCGGCGCCCACGGAGACAACGCGGACGACGTCGCCGTACTTCTCGCCAAACAGGGCGACTGCACCGGATGCCTTGGCCTCGTCGATGCCCATGACGCGGGTCACGACCGGCTTGGAAGCGAAGATCTGCTGGTTGACCAGGTCCTCGACAGCCTTGAGCTGCTCGGAGGACAGGGCCTCGAAGTGCGTGAAGTCAAAGCGCAGGTGCTCGGGCGTCACCAACGAGCCAGCCTGGGAGACATGCTCGCCCAGGACCTGCTTTAGCGCGGCGTCGAGCAGGTGCGTGGCGGTGTGGTTGCGACGCAGGAAGCCACGGCGCTCGGCGTCGAGCGCGGCGGTCACGGTAGCACCGACGGTCAGCGTGCCCTCGGCGACGTGGGCGACGTGGCATACAGGCCGTTGTGGTTCTTGGTATCGGAAATGGTCAGCGCAACGCCCTCGGCGGAAAGCTCACCGGCGTCACCCTGCTGGCCGCCCATCTCGGCGTAGAACGGGGTACGGTCGAGCACGACCTCGACGTCCTCGCCGGCGGCAGCGGACTCGACAGACTCGCCGTTTCGCACGATGGCAACAACCTTGGCGCCCTCGATGACGTCGTTGTCATAGCCGTCGAACTCGGTCGCGGAGACCTTGTCCGAAAGCTCGACCCACACGTCGTTGAAGCTGCCCCAGGCATCGCCCTTGGCGTTGGCGCGAGCGCGGGCCTTCTGGTCCTCCATACAGGCGGTGAAGCCGTCCATGTCGACGTCATGGCCAGCGGCGCCGGCGATCTCGACAGTCAGGTCAATGGGGAAACCGAAGGTGTCGTGCAGCTTAAAGGCAACGTCGCCCGGAAGCACGGCGCCGTCGGCGAGCGCGGCCAGGGCCTCGTCCAGGTAAACGCGGCCGTTGTCGAGCGTCGTTGAGAAACGCTCCTCCTCGGAGGCGACGATGCCCTTAACGAGCGCGACGTTCTTGAGCAGCTCAGGATAGGCCTCGCCCATCTGAGCGTTGACCTCGTCGATAAACTTGGTCAGGAAGGCGCCCTCGATGCCCAGCAGGCGGCCGTGGAACACGGCGCGGCGGAGCAGGCGGCGAAGGACGTACTCGCGTCCCTCGTTACCGGGCAGGATGCCGTCCGAGATCATGAAGTCGACGGCACGGGAGTGGTCGGCGATGATGCGCAGGGAGCGGCTGGCACCGGAGTAATCGTCGGCGTCATAGGTCTTGCCGCTGATCTTCTCACCGAGCTTGATGAGGTGCTGCATCAGATCGCCGTCGTAGTTAGCGGTCTTATGCTGCATGATAGCGGCCATGCGCTCCAGGCCCATGCCCGTATCGAGGTTGCGGTGCGGCAGCTCCGGCATGGAGCCGTCCTCCTGGCGGTCGTACTGGGTAAACACGAGGTTCCAGAACTCAAGGAAGCGGTCGCAGTCGCAGCCGGGCTTGCAGTCGGGGCTGCCGCAACCGACCTCCTCGCCCATGTCAAAGTAGATCTCGGAGCACGGACCGCAGGGGCCGGTGGGGCCGGCGGCCCAGAAGTTGTCGTCCTCGCCCAGGCGGGAGATGTGATCCTCGGCAACGCCCAGAGAGTGCCACACGTCGTGGGTCTCGTCGTCCTCGGTAAAGACGGTAAAGTACAGGCGGTCGAGCGGAAGCTTGAACTCCTTGGTGATGAGCTCAAAGGCCCAAGCGCAGGCCTGCTGCTTGGAGACGCCGCCAAAGGAGAAGTCGCCGAGCATCTCAAAGAAGGACAGGTGACGGCCGTCCTCGCCGATGCAGTCGATGTCGTTGGTGCGGACGCACTTCTGGCAAGAGATCGCGCCGATCTCCTTCATGGTCTTCTTGCCCTGGTAGTACTCCTTAAACTGGTTCATGCCGGCGTTGGCAAGCAGCAGCGAAGGATCGTCGGGGACGAGGGACGAAGAAGGATAGAGCTTAAGACCGCGCTCCTCAAAGAAGTTGAGGAACTTGGAGCGGATCTCGGCCGTAGTCATTGACGGGTAGTCAGCACTCATAGAGGGAATCTCCTCGGTTTCACATCGAAACAGTTCAAACGTAACGATATTACCATCCAACCGCCCCCGTGCAAAAAAGAGGGCCGCCAAACAGCGACCCTCCAGCGAAAGTGCACGTTATTTAGGTCTGTCAAATACTTTGAAAAAAAATGATTTCGGTAAAATTTCATATAAGAATCGTCCGGAAGGAGCGATCGATGGATAGCAAACGGTTTGTCGTGAATGCACTAATCTCGGTAGCCCTTTTAGCAATCTTCGCTTACTCGAGCTGGTATGTGAACCAGCCGAGATTTGGCTACGCATTGTACGCAGTAACATCTGGCGATAAAGCGTATTACACCCTAAGCGCAATTGACGCCATCTTTTTCTATGTGGCTGGCCCCTTATCAATCGCTTTGATCGCGTTTATTGTTATTTACAACATCAAGAAACGCTAATAGGGCCTATTTGGAATCCGAATCGTCCATGGAGCCGTCGATGCCGGTTTTGGTGTCGTCGTCCGTATTGGAATCGTCATCCTTGGCGAAGGGGTTCTTGAAAAAGCCTGTCGCGTCGGGCTGAAGCCCCGAGAGCTTGATCCAGGGATTATCGAGCTCGGGCTTGGGCATGGCCTTGGCCTCGGGTGCTGTCTCGTTGCCGATGAGCTCGGACTCATAGATGAACGTATCGTCTCCAAGCGCGTCGTAGGCGGCGACCGGGTTGCCTCGGTATCGCGATACGGAGTGCCCTTAAACACGGCGCGTCGTATGCCACGAGCTGACAACCGGTCTCGTTCTCAAAGTAGTAGACGAAAATGCCCTTGAGGGCCGCGCACAGCGGAATGGCGATAACCATGCCGATGGGACCCATGAGTGCCGAACCGATAACGAGGGCCGTAAGGCTCATGACGGGATGCACCTGCACCGAGCTCTGCATGACCTTGGGCGAAATGACATTATCGGTGACGTTTTGAGCCACCATGGTCACGACAAGCGTCCATAACGCCAGCATAGGGCTGAACATAAAACCGAGCACCGTGCGATCGCCGCGCTCACCCAGGGACCGACAACCGGAACCAAGTGCATAATGCCGGTAAAGATAGCCATGAGTGCTGCATACGGATGGCCGATGATCGTAAAACCAATAAAGCAAGAAAACCGCCACAGATCGATGTGATGACCATGCCACGTATGTATCCGCCGACCGAACGCGAAAGAATGGCCACCATAAAGCGGTACGAGGTCTCTTTTTCCTGCCCGATGATGGTGCAGACCTCGTGGTGCATGCGGGGATAATCGCAGGCAAGCCAGTAGCAAGCACCAGACCCAGGAAGATGACGAACAGCTGCGAGGCCGTGTTGGTAATGAGCGGAAACACACCGCGGCCGAGCTCAGCAGCGATTTGCGAGACGTACTTGGACGCTACGGTAACCAGCGAAGAAAGATTGTCGTCCAGATACTCCTTGAGCGGCGTGTTGTTGAGCGTCTTGGCGTGCGAGAGCATCTCGTTGAGATCGCCACCCGCAACACGAAGCTGCTCGGGCAGGCGGCTCAGGACTTCCATGATTTGACCGAGCAAAATAGGCGATAGGATGCAGACGACGCCGACGAGCACGGCAACAACCACAATGAGCGCGATGAGCGAACCGAGGCCACGTCCGACGCCGTGATGCTCGAGCCAGTTGGTGATCGGAGACATCACAAAAGCGATGATGGAACCGACAGAGAGAAACTCGATGACCGGTGCCAGGATGCCCATAAGGTTAAAGATGACGGCAGCGATGACAATGCAGCCGACGACGCCCCAAATACGCAGCGTCAGAATGCGGGTATCGCGAAGCGTGCGGTCGATTTGTTGGGGGTGCTCACTCATGAACGAACCATCACTCCGTCGGGGTCAATCTTATCTTGAATCTTCTTAAGCGTGCGGCGCAGCAGACGCGAAACCTGCACCTGCGAGATGCCCAGCTTCTTGGCAATCTCGATCTGGGTCATGCCCTTCACAAAACGCAGCTCGATAACCTCGCGCTCGCGAGGCGAGAAATCGCGGATGGCTTCCTCGATTACCAGACGGTCATCGGTAAAGTCGAGCTCGTTGTCGTCGTCGGCATAGCGATCGAGAATCGAGGGAGCATCGTCGGAGTCGGACGCGCCGGGAGCCTCGATGGGCACCGAGGTATAGGCCGAGGACGATTCCATGGCTTCGAGCACCTCGTCAACGGTCACGCCAAGGTAATCGGCGATTTCCTCAACCTTGGGCGAACGCTGAAGCTCGTTGGTGAGCTTATCGGTGGCCTGGTTAACCTTGGCAGAGAGCTCCTGCAGACGACGCGGCACGCGCACACTCCAGCCTTGTCGCGGAAGTGGCGCTTAATCTCGCCCAAAATGGTGGGCGTGGCAAACGTCGTGAACTCGAGTCCGCGTTCAGGGTCAAAGCGGTCGATAGCCTTGAGCAAGCCCAAGTACCCGACCTGCAAAAGGTCATCGAGCGGCTCGCCGCGGTTCTTGAATTTGTTGGCAAGAAACCTTACCAGGTTCATATGGGACATGACGAGCTGCTCGCGAGCATCCGGATCACCGGTCTCCTTATAACGACGAAACAGCTCGCGGGTTTTCTCCTTGTCCCAAGCGGTCTTGCCGCTCCGGGAACGTTCGGTCATATTAGATATCCGCCTTGAGGTCGAGGGAAAGCGTTAGGGGCGCCGCAGTCTTTTCGTAGGAATCGCACACGCTTGCAAGAATGAGCTCGGCATACACAGTAGCCTGGTCATCCTCGTCGACGGTGGCCTGTTCCCCAAAGGTAAAGGTCATGCCGACGTGAGATTCGTCCACATCGAAATTGATCGTGATGTCGTCGCAGTCGACCGCGGTGCACCCAAAGATGAAGCTTCCTCGGCAGCCATGCGGATATCCTCGATGCGATCGACGGACATGGAGCACAGGGCGCCGACGTTGGCGGCCGTCATGCGCACCAAGCGCGCGAGACGAGGATCACCGGCAACGCTCAGCGTGATGGGGCAGGTCGCTTCACTACTCATCGCAGGACTCCTCGGAGGTCTCGGCAGGCGTATAGGTGTAATACTGAGCAGGCTTGGCTGCGGGCTTCTGAACATCATCGTCGTCAGCAGCGGCATCGTCATCGCCAATCAGAACGCGCTCAGTAGGCTGCTCGGCCTCGGCGGCGGCAGCGGCGAGCTTGCGATCGGCGTCGGCTGCAGGAGCCTTCACCTTATTGAAGAGCTTCTGCACGGCACCGGCGGCAGAATCAGTCACGCTCGATACGGCATTGCTAGCCTCGGCCACGCTGCCCGTGACCTCGGAGATGTCGCGAACGACCGCCTCAACCTCAACGAGGTTAGACGTCAGGGCGTCAACGGCAGTCTTGCTCGACTTGAGGAGCGGCTCCATCTGGGCAAGTGCCGGCGTAAGCTCGTCAACGGCGCCATCGAGCTTTGCCACCACGGGCTGTGCCTCGGCGAGCGTATTATTGAGGTCACTCACCGTCTTGTCGAGCGAGTCGACGACGGTGCGGGTCTTGCGCAGTGTGAGTGCAAGCTCAACGACGGCCCACACGCCGGCAATGGCGAGCACCAGCAGGGCGATTTGAATGGGACTCATACAAGCCTCCCGAAGGAATCGAAATACAGACGTTTTTCATGGTACCCCAAAGAAGGGCAAAGATACCCAAAGGGAATGCGCGAGGCGCCAATGGCCTACTTGGGAGCGTTGCCGCTACGGTCGCGCTCGCTTTGCTCCACACGCCACTCTTCCAACCGCGGCCGGCAGGCTGCCAGAACGCGCCGCGCTCCAACCCCTCGGGCAAATAGCGCTGATCGACCAGCCTTCGGGATAATCGTGCGGGTACTTGTATACACCGTACTCGTCGCTGCCGGGACGGTGACGATCGCGCAGGTAGCTGGGCACCTCGCGAAGACCACTGCTGTGGATATCGGCCAGCGCCGCATCGATCGAGGCCTCACACGCGTTGGACTTAGGCGCCAGGCACACACAGAGCGCAGCCTGAGCCAGGTTGATGCGACACTCGGGATAGCCAATGACCTCGGCAGATTTAAATGCGGCATGTGCCACCAAAAGCGCCTGCGGGTCGGCGTTGCAACATCCTCGGAAGCCTGAATCATAATGCGGCGAGCGATAAACTTGGGATCCTCCCCCGCATCGATCATGCGCGCAAGCCAATAAATGGTGGCATCGGGATCGCTGCCTCGCATGGACTTGATGAACGCGCTAATAATGTCGTAGTGCATATCACCGTTTTTGTCATACGAAAACCCACGACGCGGATTGGCGATCTTCACGTCGTCCACGGTAATGGGATAGCGTTCCCCCGCCGCCGGCGCTGGCGTTCCCTCAGTATCGGGACGCGTAACGGCAATCTCACTCGCAAGCTCGAGCGTCGTGAGCGCCGAGCGCGCATCACCCGCGGCCAGCGTGCAAATGGTCTTGACTGTATCCTTATCGGCCGAGAACTTTCCGTTTAAACCCTGCGGCGCCTCGAGCGCACGCTCAATGAGCGTGGCGATATCCTCGTCCTTCAGGTGCTCAAGCTCTACCACACGCCCACGCGAGAGCAATGCCGAGTTGACCTCAAAGTACGGGTTTTCCGTCGTGGCGCCAATCATAATGACGGTGCGGTTCTCGACCGCATGCAGCAGGGCATCTTGCTGCGACTTCGAAAAGCGATGGATCTCATCGATAAACAGAATGGTGCGGCGGTCGTAGGTGTTCAGACGGGTCTTAGCCTCATCGATTACGCGGCGCAGGTCCTTCACAGTGCCCGTCACGGCGCTGACCTCGACAAACTCGCTCTTGGTATGGTTGGCGATAATGTGGGCCAGCGTCGTCTTGCCCGTGCCAGCCGGGCCGTACAGAATCACGCTCGACAGCACGTCATGCTCAATCGCGGCGCGCAGCCACGAGCCCTTACCGACGGCCTTTTGCTGGCCCACATACTCGTCGACCGAATTGGGGCGCATACGCACCGCAAGCGGCGCATTTTTAAAGGAGCGCTCGCGCGTCGAAGCAGAAAAAAGGTCGTCCATAGCCATCCCGTGCATTAATCAAAATCGTTGTTGACCAACAGTATACCGAAAGGATACGAACTACCGTTCGTTAATATATGTGCGGTGCGGAAACTTTAGACCTGGGAACAATTTGCTCGTCAGCTCGCAGAAATAACCATCCGTCATGCTTGCGATGTAATCGACGACGGCCTGATCCTTGTCGTCCTGCCAGGCATAGGTGCGATCGTAGTAGGAAAGCTGCTGCTCAATGCGCGAAACATGATGCTTAAAGATGTAAGAGGACTCGTCCCCTTTATTTAGATCCTGCAGGCAACGGTCGTAGAGCTTTTCGAAGGCCTCACGCAACTCTGCCTCGGAATCGCCTTCGATACCGCCCTTGCTATAGATCTTCTCGTAGTTCTCGCGCTTCGCCCGGCGGATCTCCTCAAACAGGTCCTCGCTCATCTCGATACGCGGTTTGCCATAGCTATGCTCAACGATATCGATGGAAGCGTGCGTGAGAATCCAGCTGTTATAGGCGCCGCCCCGACCATCGTCAAAAGCGTCGGGCGACAGCAGGCCCGCCGCAATGGCGTCCTGACGATCACGACCGACGTAGGCGAGGATATCCGAGATACGCACCACACAGCCCTCGAGGGTCATGGGGCGCAGGTGCTCGATCGCGCCATAGCCCGCGGCAATGCTGTCCTCGACGGTACGGTCGAACTGGTCAAACGACGCTATGTCCGAGAGTTCAAAGACACGCTGCTCGTACTCGCCGTTATGGCACAGCACGCCGTCGAGCGTCTGGAGCGACACGTTGCGGCCGTACAGCGCGTCGAGCACGCGGACGGACTGCACGTTATGGAAAAAATAACGACCCGTACGCTCGTGATAGATATCGTTGAGGAAACGCTCGCCGGCATGGCCAAAGGGCGTGTGGCCCAAATCGTGGCCCAGGCCAATCGCCTCGATCAAATCGCAGTTGAGGCCCAGGGCACGGCCGATATCGCGGGCAATGCGCGAGACGAGCTGCACATGAAGGCCGCGCCGCGACAGGTCGTCGTTACTGCGAAAGCTAAAGACCTGCGTTTTGCCTGCATAACGCGTGTACGCAGGAAGATGAAGAATCTTTTCGGTATCGCGCATAAACGCCGGACGCATAAGCGTGCCTTTGTCGGCAGCGCGATCTATACGACGAATGACCTGGTCGTCGCAGCATCGATAAGGATTAACGACACCCGAGGCGCGGTCGGCGGCGATACGCTCGACCAGCTCGGGCGACAACGCCGCGGGAATGCGGTCCATGCGCGCCTTAATGACGGCCGTTTCTTGATTAGTTGCCATGGCATGCTCCTTAAAAAGGATGCGCAATCGGTTACAATGTCCAGCCCACGACCTCGATTATGGCAAATATCGGCACCAAAAACGGGAGCAATGGCAGGGAGCGCGATTTTGTGAAGAGGCAGGAGAGGGCCAGGACCAGGAGCGCGACGGCAAATGCCACGATGCCGCCCAGAGGGTCGAGCGTGCAAAGCGCGAAAAGTGCCTTAGCATCTCCCATGCCGATGCCCGGGATTTGGCGAAGACGACGCCAGAGGGACTCAGTCAGAACGAGGGCAAGATACACGATGACGGCAAGACCTGCGTGGTCAAGCGTTGTGTTCAAACCGAGGTCGAGCCAAACGCCCGCAAACGCCGCCACGCGCACGCGCCAGCAAGCTCATTGGGAAACCGCCGCTCACGGGCATCAACCACCGCACCGGCAAAGACGCAGATCCAAAATGGGATGTAGAACATCGTGCACCTCCATGAGCAGCTGCTCAAAAGCAAAAACCACCACAAAGGTGCACCCCCTTTGCGGTGGTTCTGGTCGTGGTTACTTGGCGCCCTGCATGACCTCGTCGAGGGTAACGCTGACGGCATGCTGCGTCGGGACCAGTCGACCTTCAGGAACAACGCAGCCACCGTAATGGGGATATAGCTGAACATAAAGATCGGGAAGGTAAACAGGTTGGTCACCAGGCGCCACTTTTGCGCGCAATGGATGTGCTTGTACTCGAAGATAGTCGTGAGCAGCGCCAGGATAAAGAAGGTCTGATACATCATGACGAAGGTCATGATGAGCGAAGCGGCACACGCCTGCATCTCGACCTCGGTAGCCAAAAAGCCATGCGAAAGACCACCGACGATCAGGAACGTGGCGTTGGCGAGCATCGAAATCAGCGATAACAGCATACCAGGGGCAATCGTCATAAACATATCGTAGGCGGCAAAACGATGATAGCGGAAGGTCGACTTGACCAGATGCTTACCGTAGGTAAAGAACACCTGGTAGAAGCCCTTGGTCCAACGCATACGTTGCTTCCAGGACGCCTTAAACGTCACGGGCTGCTCGTCAAAGAACTCCGCCGGCGCATAGCCAATACGAATGCCGTGAATAGCGCAGAACGTGGTGAACTGAATATCCTCGGTCAGCGTATGGAACTGCCAGCCGTGCATGCCCTCAATAACGCTAGCCGAGATAAGGTAGCCCGAACCCGAGACAGCACAGGACGTCTTGCAGATGTTGCGCGCGTTGTTGAGAAAACGCGCCTCGCGCAGATACCAAGTGGCATTCGCTGCCGAGATCCACGAGCTTCCGAAGTTCTTGGAGTTACGATAGCTCGTGACCACATGGAAGCCCTGGTCAAAGGCATCATTCATCTTGGACACGTAATCGCGGGAGATAACGTTGTCGGCATCGAAGATAAAGTAGCCCTCAAACGTGTCGGGATACTCGTTGAGAATGCGATCGAAACCAAAGTCCATGACCCAGCTCTTACCCTTGCGGGCCAGGTCGTTGCGCTCATAAACGATGGCGCCTGCCTCGCGCGCGAGCTGCGCCGTGTTATCGGTGCAGGCATCGGCGACCACGAAGACCTCGATAAGCTCGGACGGATAATCCTGGTCCTTGATGGAGCGAACGAGGTTGGCGATCACGGCCTCCTCGTTATGCGCCGCGATAAAGAAGGCATAGCGGTGGAGTTTTTTGGCCTTGGGAGGCGCGGCCTCGCCACGAAGAGCGCCGATGACAAAGAAGACCACCTGGTACAGAAAGCAGACCGTGAGTAGCGTAACCACAATCTGATTAAAGATCACGATGGGCGTGTTAGTTTGTAAAAAGGCGAGCATGCAGGCTCCCGAGAACGCGTTACGTAAACAACCGTATATCTTACCGTAGGCTAACCGAGTTCAAGAAACCACCTAATACTGGTTAGGGTTCGAGCAGACCGAGCTGCGGAACGATTTCGTCGCCGGCGGCAGTGCGGCCGAGCGAGCGCGGGGCTAGGTCATCCAGAACGGCGGCGAGATCCCACGGCAGCTCATCACGCACTCAATGCGCTCCCCCGTCACGGGATGATCGAACGCCACACGCCAGGAATGGAGGAATTGCCTGGTCAAACCCTGGTCGGCACGCGCATCGCACTTACCGTAGAGCGGATCGCCCACGCAGGCGTGGTTGATATGGCGCATGTGCACGCGAATCTGATGCGTGCGACCCGTAAACAGGTGGCACTCGACGAGCGTATAGCCATCGTCAAAACGCGTGGAATCGAAGCGCTCGAGGACCCTAAAGGTCGTAATGGCCTGGCGCGCGAAAGGATCGTCCGAAACCGCCATCTTGACACGGTCGCGCGTAGAACGGGCAATGCCGATGTTGATCGTGCCCTCGTCCATGGCAATGTGGCCATGGACGAGCGTAATGTAGCGGCGGTCGAGCGTGCGCGTGCGGATGAGATTCTGGAGCGCGCGCTGGGTGTCGTCGTCTTTTGCCGCGAGCATAAGGCCCGAGGTGTCACGATCCAGGCGATGCACGATGCCGGGGCGGTCCTCGCCCTGCACGGTGCCCAGATGGTCAATGCCACAGTGATAGACCAAGGCGTTCGCAAGGGTGCCGCTCTCGTGGCCATGGGCGGGATGGCACACCAGACCGCGCTGCTTGGAGAGCACGATGAGGTAGTCGTCCTCGTAGCGGATATCGAGGGGAATGGCCTCGGGAATCACATCGGTGGGATCGTGCGGCTCGGGCAAATCGACCGAAATACGGTCGCCGGAGCGCACGACATACTTTTTTGACAGGCATGTCTCGCCGTTGACGGCAACGGCACCGCCCTCGATCAGATGCGCGCAGGCAGAGCGCGTAGGGCAGCCGTCATTAGCGCCCAGATAGGCGTCAAGACGCTGACCAGCGGCATCGTCGGCAACAAGGATATGGATGTCGGCCATTAGCGCTCGCTCCTTTCGCGAATCTTGCGGGCACGCTCCCCACGCTGCTGGGCCTTGCGCTTAGCGCGGGCCTCGTCACGGGCGTTGAGCTCGGCGGTCGCGTCGACCTCACGGGCCGCAGGACTCAAGAACATGTAGCCGATGAGGGCAAGCACCACACCGACCGTAATGCGACATCGGCCACATTGAAGACGGGGAAGTCGATGAAGGTGGTGGCAATAAAATCGGTCACAAAGCCCATGGCCAAGCGATCGATCGCGTTGCCGATGGCGCCGCCCGCGACCATTGCCATACCTATGACCTCCAAATGGGCAAGCTGGGGTGCACGAACCAGGTACACGGCAATGGCGACAATAACCGCGAGCGCCAGAACGGCAAACGCGAGGCCATGTCCCTCGCCCATGCTAAAGGCGGCACCGATGTTACGCACGAAAAGGAAGTCGATCACACCGGGATAACAGTCACATGCAGAGCATCGCCAACGGCACGAACCGCAAGCTTGGTCAGCTGGTCAAAAAGCAGCACAGCCAGCGCTACCCCACCAGCAACACCCAACCGCCAACGCAAAGGCGGCGTCATATCCGCACCACGACCCAAAGAAATCCCCTACCCTCAGATAATCAAATGCCGTTTAACGCAAATAACTATCTTATATTGCCACACGCAGAGCGCACGACACATTCGCTAACGTCAGATAAATAACCAGCATAAAAGAAAGCGGCATTCCGGATAACGGAATGTCGCTTTTCTTCAGCGGAGCAAATGGGCCGAAGGCGTCAAATTCTCCCTATAACTAAAATGCCGAGTTACCGTGCCTTAAAGGGCATTCGCGCAGCGCATGCAAATGTGAGCATGGCCGTTGTACTCGCCGACGGTGGTGCGGTAGTTCCAGCAACGGTCGCAGCACTCGCCCTCGGCTGCATCGATGGCAACAGAAAGCTCCTCGCCCTGGGTAAGCTCAACATCGGAGACGATGTAGAACTCGGCCAGGTCGACGGCCTTGTCGCCGGTCAGCAGCGCATACATTTCGGCAGGAACGACCGCCTTGACGCGGACCTGCTGGCTCTTGGTGAAGGTGCCGCCGGAGCGGGCATCCTCAAGGGCCTTGGTCACGACGCTACGGAGCTCGAGCGAAGCCTCGAGCACGCCCTCAAACTCGTTGGCCTCGTCGACCGTGATGGGCGACTTGTACCAATCGAGCAGCGCGGCGTACTTCTGGTGATCGACGCAGCCGGCAGGCGCATAGGCCATGGCCTCGTCGACCGTATAGGACAAGATCGGCTGCAGGTCGCGCATGAGCATCGAGAAGAGCTCGGCCAGCACGGTCTGGGCGCTGCGACGCTCGAGCGAACCGGGCTTCTCGCAGTACAGACGGTCCTTCAGGGCGTCGAGATACACGTTGGAGAGCTCGGTAACCACAAAGTCGTAAAGCGCACGGTAGGCGCGCGGGAACTCGTAGCTGGCGTAGGCATCGTCGACCTCGGCCTGGACCTGGGTCAGGCGGGCGACCATGAGCTTGTCGAGCGGCAGCAGGTCGGCAAAGGCAACGCCGTCGGTCTCGGGCTCAAACTGACCCTCGAGCTCGGAGAGCAGGAAGCGCAGCGTGTTGCGGAAACGACGGTAGGCATCGGACGTACGAGCGAGAATCTCGTGGTCGATGGAGACGTCGGAGCTGGTATCGACGGAGGCGACCCACAGGCGGATGATGTCGGCACCCATCTCGTCGCAGACCTTGTTGGGGTCGATGACGTTGCCGAGTGACTTAGACATCTTACGGCCCTGGCCGTCGAGGGTGAAGCCCTGCGAGACGACCGCCTTGTACGGAGCGTGGCCGTTGGCGCCCACCGAGGTGAGCAGCGAGCTCTGGAACCAACCGCGGTGCTGGTCAGAGCCCTCGAGGTAGACGTCCGCCGGGTACTCCAGCTCGGGACGGTACTCACAGACGGCCTTCCAAGACACGCCGGAGTCCCACCACACGTCAAGGATGTCCTTATCAGCCTTGAGGTGATGGCCGCCGCACTTGGGGCAGACGCAGGCCTCGCCCAGATAGCTCTCAGGAGCATCGGTAAACCAGGCGTCGGAGCCCTTCTCGTGGAAGAGCTTGATAACGGCGTCGAGCGTGGCGTCGTTCATGACCTTCTCGCCGCAGTCGGCGCATATGTAACTGGGGATAGGAACGCCCCAGTTGCGCTGGCGGCTGATGCACCAGTCGGGACGCTGCTCGACCATGGCGCCGATGCGGTTGGCGGCGTGAGCCGGATACCACTTGACGTTCTCACGGACCTCCTTGCCAGCCTGCTCGCGCAAACCGGTCTTGTCCATCGAGACGAACCACTGGTCGGTAGCACGGAAGAGCACCGGGTGCTTGCAGCGCCAGCAGTGCGGATAGCTGTGCGTGATCTTCTTCTCGAGGACCAGGGTGCCGCGCTCGCGCAGGAACTCGATGATGTGCGGGTTGGCCTCATCGGTATCCATGCCGCTGAAGGGGCCGCCGGTGCCAAACTCCTCGCCGGTGTAGAACTTGCCGTCGTCATCGACCGGCATGCAGATGTCGGTGATGCCCTCCTTGAGGCAGGCGAAGTATCGTCGACGCCGTGGCCGGGCGAGTTGTGGACGATACCGGTACCGTCATCGACACCGACGTAATCGGCCAGCAGCGCCACGCCCTCAACGCCGTCAAAGATCGGCTGCTTGTAGTGGATGTGGTGGAAGTCTCGGCGGAAACCACGTAGGCTTGCCATCGACCATGACCGGGGTGTACTCCCAGCCAAACTCCTCACAACACTTAGGAGCCAGGTCCTCGAGCATGACCTCGGCACGGCCCTCGTGCTCAACGGCGACGTAGGCGGCGCCGGGCTTGAGAGAAACGGCCTGGTCGGAGGGAATGGTCCACGGCGTGGTCGTCCAGATGATAAAGTCGACCGGGCCGTCGAAGTCCTCGAGGCCGGCGGGCTTGGAGGTCATCTCAAAGCGAACGAAGATGGAGGGGCTCGTCTCGTCGGAGTACTCAATCTCGGCCTCGGCGAGCGCGGTGTGGCAGTGCTTGCACCAGTGAACCGGCTTATGGCCGCGATAGATCATGCCCTTATCGAACATGGCCTTGAAGACCTCGATATCGGCGGCGTCATGCTGGTGATAGAGCGTCAGGTAGGGATTGTCCCAGTCGCCGAGCACGCCCAGGCGACGGAAGCCGGCCTTCTGCAGCTCGATGTTCTCGACAGCGAACTTGTTGCAGAGCTCACGGATCTTGGCCGTGGAAGTCTGGTTGAACTTCTCGGTGCCGAGCTTCTCCTCGACCTTGTGCTCGATCGGCTGACCATGGCAGTCCCAACCGGGACGTAGGGAACCTCATAGCCCTGCATCATCCAGTAGCGGTTGATCATGTCCTTGGAGATCTTATTCATGGCGTGGCCGATGTGGATCGGACCGTTGGCGTACGGAGGGCCGTCGTGCAGCACGAACTTCTTGTGACCCTCGTTCTTCTTCAGAACCTGCTCGTAGACCTTGTTGTCCTGCCAGTCCTTGAGTCGCTTGGGCTCGGACTTGGAAAGACCGGCACGCATGGGAAAACCGGTCTTGGGCAGATTCATCGTCTGCTTGTACTCGTTTGCCACGGTACCCCTTTCATGTCGTGGGCGCGCACGCCTCTGGGCACCAAAAAAGCGCCCGTCCCTACAAGCTGGGACGAAGCGCCACAAACGGGCTGCACGCCCGCAAAAGCTCTTCGCTTAACCACCCAGCTTAGATGCCCTCGCCCGCGTATTCGCGCGCTCGCATCCGTTACTCGGCTGGTCTGTATCGACGACCATCTCGGCGATGTCTACTAAGACGAACCTACGCGGCACGTCCGTTGGGACCGCAGCTCCGGGGTGATTTTCATCGGTCGCATGCACGGGTTCTCAGCGCTCCCCGCTCTCTGTAGCATGCGGACGGCCGACTACTCGTCCCCATCAACGCTTATGCGGAGTATGCTAGCACGGTCAACGCCGGCGAAAAACCCTCAACATCGGTTTCATACTTTAGTAATTTCTCGCGGTCGCAAGCACTCACTTGGAGCAAAATACCTGAAAGCACTTTATCTAACGAAAGAAGGCTGCTATGCGCACGATTGGAATGAGCGACTACACCGTCGGCGAGGACTGCTTTGACGAGCTGCCCGGCGCGCTGGACGAGTACGGAGCGGCCAAGGTCGCGATTATCGGTGGTAAACGAGCACTGGCCGCGGCGCTTCCCAGTATCGAAGCGGCACTGGAGGTACCGACATCGAGATTCTGGAGACACGCGTCTACGGCACCAACAGCACGCGTGCCAATATCGCCAAGCTTGTTAACTCCCCCGCCTGCCGAGAGGCCGATGTGCTCATCGCATGCGGCGGCGGCAAAGCGCTCGACACCGTCAAGACGGCGGCCATCGAGCTCAAGAAGATCGTCTTTACGGTACCGACGATCTGCTCCAACTGCTCGGCCGCGACCGCCATTGCCGTTGTCTACAACGACGACGGCTCGCTCGAGGGCTATTCGTACCCCAACCGACCCGCGCACATCTTCATCAACCCCAAGATCATCGCCGAGGCTCCGGCGGAGTACTTCTGGGCGGGCGTGGGCGATGCCCTGTCCAAGCAGCCCGAGGTCGAGTACGCCACGAGCGCCGGCAACCTGGAGCACACCGCAGGTCTTGGCCTGGCGCTCGCACACACCTGCTCCGAGCCGCTGTTTACCTATGGCGTGCAGGGTCTTGAGGACGTTCGCCAGAACCTGTCGACCGAGGCCGTCAAGCAGATCGCGCTCGATATCGTGGTCAACACGGGCTACGTCTCCAACCTGACCAACCAAAACGATTACTACTACAACTCGAGCGTGGCGCATGCGTTCTACAACGCCACTTGCAGCATTCCGCGCGAGGGCACCTACCTGCATGGCGAGGTCGTGAGCATGGGCGTGCTCGTGCTGTTTGCCTACACGGGCGATACCGAGAACCTTGAGCGCTACGCCGCCTTTAACAAGCAGATGGGCTTGCCCGTGACGCTTGAACAGGTCGGGCTTTCCGAGTCCGATATCCCGGCCCTGTGCGAGTTCGCACACGCCACCAACGAGTGGAAGCAGGGAAACCCCGAGCCCTTCGCCGAAGAAAAGTTCGCCGCCGCCATCAAGGCTGCCAACACCTACGGCCACACGCTCTAGGACTGGCCCAAAACCACCACAAAGGGGACACAGGCACCTTTGTGGTGGTTTTTTATTGCTCCAGCATTCAGTTCGTACTCGAACCCGATTCTTTACGAGAAAGGGTTCGGGTACGTTTTTTGTTTATCGGAAATTCTGCGGAAGGACTACTCGGAACGATAAACAGGAACGAACAGAGGCAGGGTATCATCGTGGTGATGGTATCCTGCCTTTTGTTTTGCGGGATCAAGGTCGCTTTATGCGAACTTGATCGCCACTTATATGGGGCATTGATGGCAATTGCTTCGTACGTGCATACCGGGAGCCTGTACACCTCTGGCAAGGCGTAAAACACTAGACTTTGTTCCAAAGTCCGTGTGCTAAGGGGGCAGGCCCCTTAGAATTCCTGTGGAGTGTGTACGCACGTACGCAGGAAAACGGCAAAATTTCGCTATATCAGGGCGTTCTTTCATTGGAGAGTATGGTATACACGGCTTAGTTCAACAAATAAGAATTTATATATTAAAGGAGAGTATTGATGAAACTGTTTTTATGTTCTCACTTTTCAAGTGTAGGAAGTCTGATAAAGGAAGAAATTGAAAATAAAAAAGTCGCATTTATTCCAACAGCTTCGCTGCGTGAAGGGTACACCGGTTATGTCGGCTCGGCTCGAAAATTATTCAAAAAGTTGGGAGCAATCGTAACTGAAATTGATATTTCAACGGAGGCTTATTCAACGATACAGTCTCTTTTTGAAGATGCGGATGTGATCTATTTTACCGGCGGAAATTCTTTTTTCCTTATAGACCAGCTCCGTAAAACGGGAACGGATGAGCTGTTGAAGAAAGAATTGGCAAAGGGAAAACTGATGATTGGTGAATCGGCAGGTGCGATTGTATGCGCTCCAAGCATCCAATATATCGAGAAAATGGATGAAAAGCCGGAGGACTACTCACAAGAAGATGATGCAGGGCTTGATTTGATTGATTTCTATGTTCTTCCGCATTATCTTACAGCACCATTTAAGAAAGTTACCGAGAAAATAATGACTGAGTTTTCGGATTTGGATCTATGCCCAATTAACAACCGTCAGGGAATTGTAATTGATGGTGAAGGTTCAAAGGTAATTTGCAAAGACTAATTTGGAAATTCCAGTTTGCTGCACTCGTTCCTAGCAGGGTTTGGGGCAGGCACGCCCCAACAAGAAGCCGTCCCAAAGGGGCAAGAATGGGGCTGCGGACGATTTCTTGGACCGTTACGCGGCCCTTCCCAGCGCGGAGCGGAACTCGGCCGGGGTGCGGCCACCGAGCGCATCGCTGCGCCTCTCCGTATTGTATCGGCCGATCCAGCCCCCGAGTTCCTCGATGAAGCGGGCGGGGGTCCAGTCCGACCAGTCCCTGCCGTGCCAGAACTCCTTCTTGAGCAGGCCGAAGAAGCCCTCCATCGCCGCGTTGTCCGGGCTGCAGCCCTTGGCGGACTGGATTGGCTACGCTGATGTGGACAGTTCCGGGAGAGGCGCAAGAGACGGGAAGGCCGTGTGCGCGTTCCTGCGCGAGGGCCGTGGGGAGGGGCTGCATGGGTACGGCGCCTGTCAACTCGGTCTACGTCTTTGATGACCGGGTCGTACTCAATATCAACTTCACGGATGATGCCAAAACGGTCACCCGTGAGGAAGTGTTGGGTTCGAGTGCTGTGGACAATGTTCCAGTATGCTGGGATCGAACTCGCTAGCCGGGATCACACGGTACCCGTGACGCAGCAGCAGATCGACAAAAACACCATTGCCCACAGTGAGCGTGCCGCTAAAGGTGCCATCGTAGACGCGACCCGCACCGCACGAGGGGCTACGGTCCTGTAAGACGCACGCAGCGATCTCGGACGGGCCGCCCGCCTGCTCGCACATATCGAGCGCGCGCTCTGCACCCAGGCGAAACTCGCGATCGACCGAGATGCCCTCGCAGGTACAAACCTCGCCATTCACAATCTCGGACGGCTTGCGCGGTGTGGGCAAGCCGCCAAAAACCTCGGGGCACACCAACAGGACCTCGGTCCCTGTGCGTTCGCAGGCCTCGACCAACGCGCGATGGTAATTGTCGAGCCCGTTATATTTGCAGCTCTCTCCCATCAAGCAGGCACTCACCACGATCTTCATACATATCCCTCCCAAACAAAACGCCCCATTTGAGATAGAACTCAAATGGGGCGTTCGACGTTGTGCAACCAGCCTTACTGCTGCTTTGGCATCAGCGGATTCTCGCGCGTGAGGAGATTCATGAACTCCTCGCCCGTGATCGTCTCCTTCTTGTACAGATAACGAGCCAGCTCATGGAGCTTAAACTTGTTCTCCTTGAGGATCTGCAGGGCGCGGTCATGTGCGTCCTCGATCAGCTTGGCGACGATCGCGTCGACGCGCTCGGCCGTACCGGGGGCACAGGTGAGCGACGTGTCCTGGTTGAGGTAGGCATTCTGAACGGTACCGAGCGCCATCATGCCAAACTCTTCCGACATACCAAAGCGCGTCACCATGTTGCGGGCGAGCTTGGTGGCCTGCTCGATATCATTGGCCGCGCCAGTCGTCATCTCACCAAAGATGAGCTCCTCGGCAGCACGTCCGCCGCAGTAGACAGCGAGCTTGTCGAGCACCTCCTGGCGCGTGGTCAAGAAGCGCTCGTCCTCCTCGACCTGCATGGTGTAGCCCAGAGCACCGCTCGTACGCGGCACGATGGTGATCTTCGTAACCGGCGCAGAACCCTTCTGGCGGGCGGCAACGATGGCATGGCCGATCTCGTGATAGGACACGACCTGTTTCTCGTGATCGGACAGCACCGTGGACTTACGCTGCTGGCCGGCGATGACGACCTCCACCGACTCCTCGAAGTCGTCCTGGGTTGCACGCTTGCGACCCTCGCGAACGGCGCGCAGGCGCCCTCGTTGATGATATTGGCCAGGTCGGCGCCCGAGGCTCCGGGCGTGGCGCGGGCAATCGCGGTCAGATCGATCGGCGGCTCGGTCTTCACACTCTTGGCGTGAAGCTCGAGGATGTTCTTGCGGCCGGTCAGGTCGGGCAGCTCAACGGGGATGCGGCGGTCAAAACGACCGGGGCGCAGCAGAGCGGGATCGAGCTGTCAGGACGGTTGGTGGCAGCGAGGACGACGATACCTTGTGGTTGTCGAAGCCATCCATCTCGGTCAGCAGCTGGTTGAGCGTTTGCTCACGCTCGTCGTTGCCGCTAAAGCCGCCACCGTCACGCTTTTTGCCGATGGTATCAATCTCATCGATAAATACGATACAGGGGGCCTTTTCCTTAGCCTGCTTAAACAGGTCGCGCACCTTGGCGGCGCCACGGCCGACGAACATCTCGACGAACTCAGAGCCCGAAATGCTAAAGAACGGTACGCCCGCCTCGCCGGCAACAGCCTTGGCAAGCAGGGTCTTACCAGTGCCAGGAGGGCCCACGAGAAGAGCACCGCGCGGCAGCTTGGCGCCGATTTCCTCATAGCGCTGCGGCTTCTCCAGAAAGTCGACGACCTCCTTCAGGGATTCCTTGGCCTCTTCCTGACCAGCAACATCCTTAAAGGTCACGCCAACATCCTTGGAGCGATAACGCGCGCACCGGACTTACCCAGACCGCCGCCGCCAAAGCCGCCGCCACCAAAATTCATGGACGGGCCGTCATCGCCCATGGCCTTCTTCATACGGCGGTTGAGCACCAGCCGATGAGGAAGAAAATCGCCATGGGAAGGACGAGCGTGAGCAAGTAGTAAGTCATCAGGCCCGAGTTCTTATCGGGAACCACCGACTCCAGCGAGGCGCCGGCCTCGAGCACGCGATCGGTAAAGCCCGTGTCACTCGGCACGCCGGTCGTCTTGTAGGCGATGTTCTCGTCCTCGCCCTTCTTGGTGTAATAAATCGAGTAATCGTCCGTGTTGTACTCGACCTTGTCGACACTCTTCTTATCGAGCGCTTTGACAAACGTCGAATAATCGGTCTTCGTAATCTGCTGCGTGTGACCGATGTTGGGGAACAGAACGGTCGAGAGCACGAGGTAGACGACGAAGGCGATGAGCACGTAGAGGATCATATTCCGTCTACGTTTGTTGTCATCCATCTCCATCTGCTTGAACTCCATCTACTGGGGTTGATAATGCTAACTAGAATACCCAACCCGGCCGGCGATAAACCGACGCCGGGCACGAAAGAATAGAGATGGCATCACTCGAAGTCGGCAAGGTTCAGATCTATACGGGCGACGGCAAGGGCAAGACGACGGCTGCGCTGGGGCTCGCGCTGCGCGCCACGGGCTATGGACTTAACGTGCTCATGCTTCAGTTTGCCAAGAAGCTGCACTGCGCCGAGCATGATGCGGCACCACGCCTAGGGCTACGAATTGTACAGGCCGACCGCGACACGCCCGAGCTTGCGCCGCACAGATCATGGAGCTCGCACGCGAACAGATCTCGCAGGTCGACGTTCTGATTTTGGACGAACTCGGCGAGGCCATGCGCCGCGGCTTCGTGACGCGCGAGGATGTCGAGGAACTGATCGCGATGAAACCCGACACCACAGAGCTCATACTGACCGGCCGCGGCCTGCTGCCCATCGCGGACCTCGCCGACCTGGTCACCGAAATGCGCCTCGTCAAACACTACTTCGACGAAGGCCTCCTGGCCCGCCAAGGCATCGAATACTAATTGATCCGAAGGGGACGAAGGGAAACGGATCATCGACATCACGACGGAGAGCAATGAGCCGTTTTCCTCCGTCCCCCCCAGGGATCATTAGGCAGTGGCGCGGCCTAGCCAGTTGCCGCTGTGGTGGTAGATGGTGAACATCGTGGCGGTTATTACCCAGGTTACGGGGTAGACCAGCAGCAGATGCTCGAGCGAGGGGTCGAGCGGCATAATCGCGAACACCCACGCCACGCGGAGCACGACCGTGCCGAATATCGTGAGCATCATAGGCTGGAAGCTCACGCCAGCGCCACGGATGGAGCCGGACGCGTTTTCGATAATCGAGAAGATCGCGTAGAACGGCGCGATGAAATGAAGAATCGTCGTGGTGTAGGCCGAAATTGCGACATCGTCGATAAACAGACGCGAAAGCGGGCCCGAGAATACCAGCAGCACGGCAGACAGGCCACCGATAAGCACAAACGACAGCACGAGCGACGTGTGGTATCCCTTTCGCATGCGATCGTAATTGCGCGCACCAAAGTTCTGCGCCGAGAACGTAGTAATCGACACACCAAGCGCCTCGGTCACCATCCAGATAATGCCGTCCAGGCGACCGGAAAGACCCCAAGCGGTCGTAACATCGGCTCCAAACGAGTTGACCGACACCTGAATCAAAACGTTGGAGATCGAATACGCCGCAGACTGAACGCCCAGCGGCAAACCGCACGAAAGCATGCTCTTGCAAATGCCGCGATCGATACCGAGTTTGGATAGCGACAACCGCCACGCCCCCGGAGCGCGCATCATGCGGATCACAATCATCGTGGCATTGGTGCAGATAGTCAGCGCCACCGCGATGCCGCAGCCCAGCGCCTCCATATGCAACACAGCAACAAAGATGATATCCAGCACCACGTTAACAAGGCAGCCAGAGGCAATGATCACAGCGGGACCGCGCGTATCCCCCACGGCACGCAGCAGTGCGGTTCCCATATTAAGCAGCAGTGCCGCAACCATCGCGGCAAAATAACAGCGAGCATAGGCAACGCCTCGGCAAGTAGCTCGTGCGGTGTATTCATCAACACCAGCATGGGCTCGACAAAAACCATGCCAAGAATGGAAACGACGATGCCGCCCAACAGCGCGAGCGTCATGGCCGTATGGACCGATCGGCTCAAGCGCTCGTCGTCGTGCTGACCAAAAAACTGACCGGTAATAACGGCACAGCCAGCACCCACACCGACGCAAAAACCAATGCAGAGCTCCGTGAGCACCATCGTGGCCTGAATGCCACCCAGCGCGAGCTTGCCGCCAAACTGACCGACGATATAGGTGCCGATAAGCGTGTAAGCCTGCTGAAAAAACGAACTAAAAAAGATGGGAACGCACAGCGACAGCAATTGCTGCCAAATGACACCTTGCGTTGCATCGATAGCCGTAGATTTCTTAGCCACACGCCCTCCCCAAAAGCGCACGTCAACCGACAAAACAGCAATTTAAAACCAAAGCCAAAACCAGCTTAGCACCGACTGGCGGCGACCGAAACACCCCGAATCAGAGCGCGGTTCGAGATATCTGCCTAGTGATACAAACCCGGCTGGTAGTGGTACTCGTTGCTCACGTGCGGGCACAGCTGCCAAAAGGCGACGGCGCTCGCCGCGGCCACGTTGAGCGAATCGACCCCGTGCGCCATCGGAATGCGCACGGCTCGGTCGCAGCCGGCAATGGTCTTGGCGCCCAAGCCGGCACCCTCGGTACCCATAAAAATCGCCAAGCGATCAATCTTCTGCAGCACAGGATCGTCCAGCGAAACGGAATCGTCCGTCAACGCCATAGCGGCACACGAAAAACCGGCATCATGAAGCGCGGCCAGGCCATCATGTGGCCACACGCGAGCCTCACTGCCAATACGCGTCCACGGCACTTGAAACACGGTGCCCATGCTCACGCGGGCCGAGCGACGATACAGCGGGTCGCAGCACGTAGGGCTCACCAGAATACCGTCGACATTGAGCGCGGCAGCCGAGCGGAAAATCGCGCCCACGTTCGTGTGGTCGACAATGCCCTCGAGCACGCACACGCGCACAGGGCGCTCCCCCGCCGCCTCGACAACGCCACCCAAGAACTCATCGACCGGAATCTGACGCGGGCGACGAAACGCCGCGAGCGCACCGCGCGTCACGTTAAAGCCCGTCAACTGCTCCATGAGCTCCATCGAGGCCACGAACACCGGGGCCGGACCCGCTCCCTCGCGCACAACCAGGCGCTCAAACAGCGGCATCATCTGGTCGAGCCATCGTTCACCCAAAAGAAAGCTCACCGGCTCGTATCCGGCACGCACCGCACGCTCGATGACCTTGGCACTCTCGGCGATAAAAATGCCCTTCTGCGGCTCCAGCACGCAGCGAAGCTCACGCTCGGTCAGTCGCACGTAGGCATCGAGCCGCTCGTCCTCGAGAGAATCGATTCGCAGCACCTCAACGGCATCAGTCATAGCAGCCAGCCCGCACCCTTCTTTACAGCACATCTATACCAAACGAGGCGACGCTAAGCGCCGCCCCATGCATTCAAACAACCCGATGATACCGTTCACGCCAGACGATTTACGCCTCAACGCACGATACGTCACGAACTCATAATCGACACCCTCGTCTCCCTCGCCCGAGGCAATCGTGGCAACACCGTCACGCCGCGCAATCTCCCACGCGGGATCGGCATCCAAATCGGGAAAGTACGTATCCACGTCATGCACGCAATGGTTATGCGTAACCTCGGCCTCCACGCAATACGGCAAAAACTGTCGATATACCTCGCCGCCGCCAATCACCCACGCAACGGGCTCATCGGCTACCGCGGTGAGCGCTTCGTCGACGCTATGCACACGTCGACGCCCTCGGCAGCAAAGTCCTCATCGCGCGTGAGCACGATATTACGACGGTTCTTGAGCGGACGCCCGCCGGGAAAACTCAGCAGCGTCTTGCGTCCCATAATAACCGGGCACCCTTTGGTGCACGCCACAAAATGGCGCATGTCGGCGCGATTGGACACCACCATGTCGCCCTCGCACCCAATGCCCCAGTCATCGCACACGGCGACAATGGCAGAAAGCTTACACGTCATGCGCGTCACCTACACCGCAATGGGGATGTTCTTGACCTGCGGGCCGTGCTCATAACCCTCGACGATCAGGTCGTCGGTCGTAAACGCATAGAAGTCATGCACATCGGGGTTAAGCGTTACCTTGGGCGCGGCAAACTGCGGACGCTCGATAAGCTCGCGGACGATATCGACATGACGGTCGTAAATGTGGGCATCGGCAATCACATGTAGCAGCTCGCCGGGAATCATATCGACCGATTGCGCGACCATCATCAGCAAGATGGCGTACTGGCACACATTCCAGTTGTTCGCGGCCAAAATGTCCTGGCTGCGCTGGTTGAGAATCATGTTGAGCGTCGGTTTGTCATCCTGCGGGCGCTGCGTCACGTTATACGTCACGCTGTAGGCGCACGGATACAGGTGCATCTCGGACAAATCGCTAAACACATAGGTATTCGTCATAATGCGGCGGCTGTACGGCGTGTTCTTAAGGTCGTACAGAACGCGGTCCATCTGGTCGAAATCGCCCTCGGCATAATGGCTCTTCTGCCCAATCTGATACCCGTAGGCCTTACCGATGGAGCCGGTCTCGTCAGCCCACTCATCCCAAATATGGCTGTTGAGGTCATGCACGTTATTGGACTTCTTTTGATAGATCCATAGGATCTCATCCATGGCAGATTTGAGGCCGTACGACGCAGGGTAAGCGCCGGAAACTCCTCACGCAGGTCATAGCGTGCCGTAACGCCAAAGTTTTTAATGGTATAGGCAGGGGTGCCGTCCTCCCACACCGGACGGACCTTTTGGCCCTCGGTGGTGGTGCCATGGTCCAGAATATCGCGGCACATGGTTACAAACTGTTGATCAGCCTTGCTCATTGACCCTCCTGTCAGTCGCCTACAAGCGAGATTCATTGTAGCCCAGGCGCACGCGGCCCCACAGCCCAAACATAAGCCCTTGTTTTCTGACATATGCCAGAAATCTCTTGCGTAAATCTGCACGTTCGTTATTCTATTGTTGACATATGTCAGATAAGGAGCACGTATGGCAGGAAGACGCGAGAAATTGCGCCGTGTTGGATCATCCCCGAATATCGCGGCTTTACCCCCGACGGCCTTGCCAGTGGAGACGCCATCGACATGACGGTCGACGAACTCGAGGTGCTGCGCCTGTGCGACCTGGAAGGCCTTAACCAAGAGGCAGTCGCACAGCAGATGGGCATCGCGCGCGCCACGGTGGCGGCTATTTGCAGCCGAGCGCATCGCAAGGTGGCAAACGCGTTGGTCAATGGTCGGGCGCTCATCATCGAAGGCGGCAATATCGCGTACTCCCCCATCACCACGACAACGGCCGCATGGCCAGCAAAGGGGGTCGGCACCATGAGGGTGGCAACCACGTACGACAACGGCAACATCTTTATGCACTTTGGCCGCAGCGAGCAGTTCAAGATCTACGACATTCAGGACGGCAAGGTGCTCAACGAGCAGGTCGTGGGCACCGGCGGCACCGGCCACGGCGCACTTGCGGGCCTGCTCGCCAACGGCGGCGTGGACACGCTCATCTGCGGCGGCATCGGCGGAGGCGCTATCAACGCGCTTGCCCAAGCCGGCATCACGGTATACGCAGGTGCCCAGGCAGCTGCGACGCTTGCGTCGAGGCCCTTATCGCCGGCACGCTCGCACAGAACGGCGAGGCCACGTGCGGCTGCCACAGCCACGACCACGAGCACACCCATGAGCATGGCGGGTCCTGCGGCTGCCACGGCCACCACGACCACGAGGCCATGAGGGCTGCGGCTGCCACTAACGGCACGGCACCGCGAGCTCGGGACGCGAAGCCGAACGCAACCCAACAATCAAAGCCAACAACAAAGGCCACCCGGTAGCTTCCGAGTGGCCTTTGCCATATCAAGCTGGAATTACAGCTCTATTTCTTATTACGCATCTGCGCTTCCATCTGGCGCAGCAGCTCCATATCGGACTTGGGACCACCCGTACCTAGGCCGCCCATGCCGCCCAGACCCATAGCGTCCAGGCAGGGATATTGGGCATGCGCATCTTCTTGCCCTTCTTTCCCTTTTTGCCCTTTTTGCCGCCGGCCTGCGCCTGATTGGCCATCGTGCGCATGCGGCCCATCATCTTATTCATCTCGCCCCACTGCTTCATAAGGCTGTTGACCTCGGTGGGGGTTACGCCGGCACCCTTGGCAATGCGGGCGCGGCGCTGGCCGTTGATGATGGAGGGACGCAGGCGCTCCTCCTTGGTCATCGACATGATGATGGCCTCGTTCTTATCGAAGATGCCCTCGTCCAGGTTGCCGCCCATCTGGTTGAGTGCACGCTGACCACCGGGGAGCATGCCCAGGATACCCTTCATACCGCCCATCTTTTTGACGGCTTTCATCTGGTCGAGCATGTCGTTCATGGTAAAGCCTCGCGCAGCATGCGCTCGGCAGCCTCGAGCTGCTCTGCATCGGCGGCCTCCTGGGCCTTCTCGATGATGCCGACGACATCGCCCATGCCCAAGATGCGCTTGGCCATGCGATCGGGATAGAAGGGCTCAAGCGAATCGGGTTTCTCGCCCATGCTCACGAACTTGATGGGCTTGCCGGTCACCTGACGTACCGAAAGTGCGCCACCGCCACGGGCGTCACCGTCGAGCTTGGAGATGATCACGCCGTCAAAGTCGGTGCGATCGGCAAAGGTCGAGACGACGTTGACGATGTCCTGGCCGGTCATGGCGTCGACGACCATCAGCACCTGGTCGGGCTTGACGGCCTTCTTGATGTCAACGGCCTCCTGCATCATCTGCTCGTCGATCTGAAGACGACCGGCGGTATCGACGATGACCACGTCACGCAGGTGGTCGACGGCCTCCTGGATGGCACCCTTGGCAATGTCGACCGGGTGCGCACCGTCGCCGCGGAAGACCGGTACGCCAATCTCGCCACCGAGCGTGGCCAGCTGGTCGGCAGCGGCGGGACGGTAGACGTCGCACGCTGCGAGCAACGGCGAGCGGCCCTGCTTCTTGAGCAGGTAGGCAAGCTTTACGGCTGCCGTGGTCTTACCGGAGCCCTGCAGGCCCACGAGCATAATGACATTGGGAATGCGGTTGCTAAAGACGAGCTTGCTCTCGGTTGAGCCGAGCATCTCGGTGAGCTCGTCGAGCACGATCTTGACGACGTTTTGCGCCGGCGACAACGACTCCATGACCTCGGCGGTCATGCAGCGCTCCTTGGTCTTGGCAACGAACTCCTTGACGACCTTAAAGTTAACGTCGGCCTCGAGCAGCGCCATGCGAATGTCGCGCATGGCCGAAGTAATATCGGCCTCGGTCAGCTTACCCTTGCCGCGCAGGCGGTCAAATGTGTCGTTGAGGCGATCGCTCAGGGAATCAAACACTAGTCACTCCTTAATTGGACTCGCCCACCAGGCGCGGCAGAAATCTTTTGCATTAAACTCCTGCAGGTCATCGACCTGCTCGCCGACGCCGATGCGCAGGATCGGGAGCTTGAGCTTCTCGGCCACGGCCATGGCGATACCGCCCTTAGCCGTGCCGTCGAGCTTAGTCATGATAATACCGTCCAGGCCCAGCGCCTCGTTAAACTCGAGCGCCTGGTTCAGACCGTTCTGGCCCGTCGCGGCATCGATTACGAGGACGACCGAGACCGGCATGGGACCGGAGGCCATATTGGCGGCGCGCTTACGGGTCACATTGACCACCTTGGCAAGCTCGCGCATGAGCTCGGGGCTCGTGTGCAGACGACCGGCGGTATCAATGAGCACCAGGTCGCTGCCGCGCTTATCGGCCTCGTCGAGCACGTCATAGCACACGCTCGCCGGATCAGAGCCGCGGTCACGCTTGATAACCGGTACGCCGACACGCTGACCCCACACATCAAGCTGCTCGATGGCGGCAGCGCGGAAAGTGTCGGCCGAACCGATCACCACGTTCTTGCCGCGGGCGGCCATGGCGCTCGCAATCTTGCCGACCGTGGTGGTCTTGCCGGCACCGTTGATGCCGACAAACAGCACGCAGCTCGGCGTATCGGAAAACGGGTCGCGCTCAACAGGCACAAAATGGCCCTCGAGCTGCTCGGCCAGGGCGCGACGAAGCTGCGGGGCGGTCTTGAGGTTCTTCTTGGCGGCGGCGTCACGCAGGTCATCGGAGACCTGAATGGCGACCTCGGCGCCCATGTCACCCATGACGAGGGTGTCCTCAAGATCCTCCCAAAAATCCTCGTCGACCTCGCCGCCAAAGTAGAAGACCTCGTTGAGGGCCTCGCGGCTGCGCTCAAGTCCGCGCGAGAGTGCGTCAAAGAATCCCATTATGCATTCACGACCTTTCCAGTTTCGCGATCGAGTTTTTGCGAGACGACGCGACTGACGCCGTCGGCTTGCATCGAGACGCCGTAGAGGACGTCAGCATCCTCCATAGTACGGCGCTGATGCGAGATTACCAAGAGCTGCGTATCGGAACGCAGCACATCGAGGGCGCCGATGAGCTTGGACAGGTTGGCGTCGTCGAGCGCAGCCTCGACCTCGTCCAGCACATAGAACGGCACCGTGCGCGTACGGTATACGGCAAAGAGCAGGGCGAGCGCCGTCAGGCTCTTCTCGCCGCCCGACATGAGCATCATCTTGGTGATGCGCTTGCCGCGCGGTTGGGCCACGACCTCGATACCCGTCTCGGCCGGGTGCTCGGGGTCGGTCATCTCCAGATGAGCCTGGCGCCCGGGAAGAGCATGGCGAAGATCTCGCGGAAGTTCGCATCAACCTTCTCAAACGTCACCAGGAACGCCTTGCGCATCTTGCGGTCGATGGCCACCGTGATCTTGGTGAGCGCCTTGCGCGCGCTCTCCAGATCGGCAAGTTGCTCCTCGATGTAATCGGCACGGCGCTTGAGCTGCTCGTACTCCTCCATAGCGACTTGGTTCACAGGGCCCAGGTTGTTGATCTGGCGCACGAGCTGGTTGAGCTCGCGCTCGGCGGCGTCGCGGTCGGTAGGCGCAGGAAGCATGAGCGCTTCCTCGAGCACCGTGGTGCCATCGGCGGTGATGGCTTGATGGCAGCCTCGACCTGTACCTCGAGCTTGCCGCGCGCCACCTTGAACTCATTTTGCGTCGTGGCGGCAACATCGACCCGCTCTTTGGCGCGGGCGACCTCGGTCTTGGCGTCCTCGATGGTCTTCTTGAGCGAGGCCGAGTCCGCCTCCTCGAGCGACGCCTGGTCGCGCAGGCGCGCAGCCCAATCCGACGCGCGCTCCAGCAGGGCCGAATAGCGCTCGTGCATGGGGTCGACACGCAGGCGCAGGAGCTCGAGCGAGCGCGAGGCTGGCGCGTTCCGCGGATACGGCGGTCGATGCCTCCAGGCGATGCTCCAGATCGGGCACGCGGCCCTTCAGCGAACAAAGGCGCTCGCTGGTCTGGGCCAGGCGAACCTTGGCGTCGGCGAGTTTGCCGGCGGCCTCGGAATCGTCGCGGCGCACGCGATCGAGCTCGTCGTTGGCCTCGGCAATCTGCGAGCTAAGTCGCTCGCCTGCGCACGGGCCTCGTCACGCGAACGGGTAAGTTCGTCCACGCGCGGACGCGCGGCGCGAACGGCCTCAGCGGCCTGCTCGCGACGCTTGGAAATCCGCACCCGCTCGACCTCGGCATTGTTGGCGCTTTGCTCCAGGCGGCCGATCTCGGAGAGCAGCGAGCGGCGCTCGCCCTCAAGACGGGCGATCTCGCCAGCGGCATCGCCCTCGGCGGCACGGGCCTCCTCGACGGCGACGTTGGCCTCAACGACTTGGTCCGACACATGCTCAAACACGGCAGCCAGATCGGGCTCCAGGCCCACCAGCTCGCGGATAAGACGTTTGCGCTCCAAAGCGCCCGAAGCCTCGCCGGCATCGAGCCCCACACGCACCAGGCCACCACAGCTCACGCGGGCGCCATCGGGCGTCACGTAGGTCACACCGTCAACGACGGGCGCGGCCAGTGCGGCAGCCAAATCATCGACCACGTAATAGCCGCCGAGCAGTGCCTCGACAACCGGACCATAACCGGCGCGCACGGACAGGCGATCGACCAGACGCGAACCGGCAGCGCTCTCGGCGGCAGCAGAGCCGCTCACGCCGCGCGCCATCAGCAGCGCCTCGCCCGAGGCCTTCTTCTGGTCCAGGGCAGCGCGACCGGCGCGCTCGAGTGCGGCAGCGTTATCGAACAACAGGGCATCGATATCGCCGGCGAGCAGCTGCTCAACCAGGCCCTCAAGCTCACGCGGTGCCTCGAGCACATCACCCAGACGGCCCGAAACATCGTCGCCCAGCGCGCCCACCAGACGGCTTACGAGCGGCGAGCTGTCTGCCATGCGGGCATCGAGCTTCTTTTGGCTGGCAAGCTCCGAGCGTACCTCGGACAGCTTGTTGCGCGCCTCGCCCTCGCGGGCACGCAGGTCCTTGAGGGCAGCGCGTGCCGTCTCGGTGGCCTCGCGCGCATCGCTCTGGGCCTGACGAGCCGCCTCAAGGGCGCTCTCAAGCTCCTCGGCACGGTCGCGGCGGCTCTCAAGCGATGCCGTGACCTCCTCGAGCTGTTCATCAATCTGCTCCAGGCGCGAGGCATACATGTTGTCCTCGACCTCGGCATTGGAAAGCGAATCCTTCACCTTGGCGAGCTCGAGCGCGGCGTTATCGGCCACACGCTGCACATCGCGCTGCTCGCGCATGAACTGCGAAATCTGCGCATCAAGCGCCACGCGGCGCTCGTGAAGCTCGGCGGCGGCAGGACCAGCGGCGTCGACGTCCTCCTGGGCCTGCATATGCGCGCCGGTCACTTCCTCAAGCTGGGCACGCGCATCCTCGAGCTCCTCGACTACGCGACGGCGCTGATGCTCGGAGCTCGAGATCTGGCCGCGCATGTCGGACAGGCGCGACACCATGTTGTGGCCCTTTTCCTCGAGCAGGCGCATGTCGGAATTAATGCGGCCGACCACATCGTGCATGTGCCGGCGCTGCTCGCCCAAGTCGCCCACAAACAGGCCCTTTTCTTCGAGCATGACCTGGAGCTTCTCGAGCTCGCGCTCTTTCTCACCCAGACGGTACTGCGCAAGCTCCAGCTCGGCGGCGCCCTCCTTAGAGCGGCTCTCCAGGTCGTTCCACTGCGATTGCAGCGAACGCAGCTCGTCGACGGCCAGCATCTGCGTAAGCTCGTTCGCGCGCGAGGACAGCTCTTTGTACTTGCGCGCGCGATCGACCTGACGCTCCAGCGGCCGCAGCTGACGGGCGATCTCCTTATTGATGTCGCGGGCACGGGTCAGGTGCTCGTCCATCGATTTAATCTTTCTGAGCGCACGCTCCTTGCGGCGCTTGTGCTTGGAGATGCCGGCGGCCTCCTCGATGAGGCACGGCGCTCCTCGGGGCGGCTCTGCAAAATGGCGTCGAGCTTGCCCTGGCTGATGATGGAATGCGTATCCTTGCCCAAGCCCGAATCGTGCAGGATGTCCTGAATGTCCATCAGGCGGCACGGACTCGAGTTGATGAGGTACTCGCTTTCGCCCGAGCGATACATACGACGGGTGATGGCGACCTCGTCAAAGTCGACGGGCAGCATATGGTCCGAGTTATCGAGCACCAGCGTGACCTCGGCGACACCCACCGGCTTGCGCGCTGACGAGCCCGAGAAGATGACATCCTCCATGGCCTGGCCGCGCAGCTGCTTGGCGCTCTGCTCGCCCAGGACCCACAGAATCGAGTCAGAGATGTTCGATTTTCCCGAGCCGTTGGGACCGACGATGACGGTCAGGCCCGGCTCAAACGTCATATGGGCGCGGTCGGCAAACGACTTGAACCCTTTGAGCGTGAGGGACTTGAGATACACGGTTCCTCGCTTAAACAGGCTTCTTGTTGAGAATCACGCCGTTGGTGGTGTAGCCCATGCGGTCAAGTGCCTCAAGTGCAGCGGCTCCCTCGGCTTCCTTCTTTGAGGAGCCGGAGCCGCGACCCTGGCGAATACCATCGATCAACACCACGGCGGTAAAGGTGGGCGCATGCGCCGGGCCCTCGGAGCCAACGAGCTTATACGCCGGGGGTTCGTGACCGTCGGCTTGCACGCACTCCTGCAAGAAGGATTTGGGGTTCGCGGGGTGCTCGGCACGCTCGGAGGCCAGGTGCGGTTTGAGCGTACGATGGATAAAGTCCGCCGCAACATCCCAGCCGGCATCCAGGTACAGCGCACCCACGAGCGACTCGTAGACGTTCTCGAGCGCCGAGTGCAGGCCGCGCGCGCCGGTACCGGTCTCGGAGGCACCAAAGATGATGATGTCGTCGATGCCCAGCTCATGCGACACCTCGGATAGCGTAGCGCCCGAGACAAGCGACACCTTCAGGCGCGTGAGCTTGCCCTCGTCAAACTCGGGATAGGACTCAAAGAGCGAACGGGCGACGACGGCGCCCAAAATGGAATCGCCCAAGAACTCAAGGCGCTCATAGCTGGCAGAAACCGGCTGGCCCTCGACTGCCGAGGGATGCGTAAGCGCCGCGCGCAGAAGCACCTTATTATTGAACTCGTGGCCCAGAATTTCCTGGGCACGCGTAAGTCGTTCAGACAAAGCCAAGACCTAGGCCTCCCTGGCGTTTTCAATCGCGTCGACGGCGTCGGCGACAGAGTTGAGCGAGAGCAGAGTCTCGTCATCGATCTCGAGGTTGAACTCGTCCTCGATAGCCGTAACCAGCTGCAGGCGCTCGAGCGAGTTGGCATCGAGATCGTCAAAGGTGGTCTCATCGCTAATTTCGGCAACATCGACGCCAGAACGTCAGCAGCGACCTCGGCGATCTTGTCGAAGATTTCGGAGCGGTCCATAGCGCTTCCTCTCATAGTGCATGAATACCAAAAGAATGGTACCGCCCGGGCGGTACCAAGACACGGTTCTGATTCTACCCCACGAAGCAGGCCGCGAGGCACATAACAGCGCTCTAACTCGCTCTTACAAAACGATGCCGTCCATGGAGTTGGCGACATTCTCGACCAGCCCGGCGCGCACGGCTTCGGCCGCCGCAAGCGTACCGTTTTTAACAGCTTCGACCGAGGTGGCGCCATGGCCGATCAGAACCACGCCGCGCAGGCCCAAAAGAATCGCGCCGCCCTTGGCGTCGCCAGAGAGCTTGGCCTTTATCTCACGCATCTGCTTTTTAATGAGCAGCGCGGCGATCTTGGTGCCAAGCGAAGACATAAAGACGCCCTTGAGCTCCTGCAACAAAAACTTGGCAGCGCCTCGGTGGCCTTGAGCGCAATGTTGCCCGACATGCCGTCGGCGACCACGACGTCAAAATTGCCCGACGTAAGATCGGTGCCTTCGCAGTTACCCACAAAGCCGGGAACGGCGGCTTTCATGGCCGGGAAGCAGGCTTGGTAAAGTTGGAGCCCTTCTCGTCCTCGGTGCCATTGGCAAGCAAGCCCACGCGAGGATGCTCGATGCCCAGGACAACGCGGGCATAAGCGCTACCCATCTGGGCAAAACGCACCATGTCGTCCACCTCGACATCGGGGTTGGCGCCCATGTCGCACAGCACCGTCAGCCGCCGGCACGATTGGGCAGCGCATTGGTCAAACAGGGCGCACCGGCTGCTTCTTGCCTTCGGCCATATATCTAAACGGTGTGACGTAGGCGGTCGCGGCAGCGTCATGGCGCCGGTGGAGCCGGCGGAGAAAAACGCGTCCGCGTTGCCCTTTTTGATGGCGCGGCAGGCAAGCACGATCGAGGACTTGCGCTTGGTCATCACGGCGCGAATGGGATCGTCATCCATGGCGATAACGTCGGGTGCCTCAAGGGCCTCAACACGTGCATGGGAAGCAGCAAAGGGATTAACGATTTCAGCGGGGCCAGCTGCCAAGACCTCGATATCGGAATCGGCGGCAAGTGCAGCCTCGATACCATCGAGAACAACCTGAGGTTTCTCGTCTCCGCCCACAACGTCTACACAAACGCGAACGTTACTCATATACATACTCCTTATACAAAAATGGCCGACTCATTGAGCCGGCCATTGTGGTTCCATTTGGAACGGCATCGCATCCAGAGTATACCGTTACTCGGTAACGATAACCTCGCGGTCCTTGTAGAAACCGCAGCTGGGGCACACGTGGTGCGGAAGCTTGACAGCGCCGCAACGGGGGCACGTGGACTGAGCCGCAGCCGAGATCTTCATGTTGGCGGAACGACGGGTGTGAGTGCGGATACGACCCTGCTTTTGTTTAGGTACGGGCATAGTGACCTTCCTTATGAACTATCCAGTGTGGCGATTACGCGCAAGTAGCGATACTACCACAGTTTTACTCATCGAGCTTGAGATTCTTCAATGCTGCAAATGGATTTTCCGTGGCAGCGGCCCATTCTGCCTCTGCCTGGGCGGCGCAATCGCATTGCTCGACGTTGAGATTGCAACCGCAAGTGGGGCACAGGCCGCGGCAATCGGGCTTGCACAGAACGACAAACGGCGTGTCCATGACGACCGCGTCGTTGATGGGCTCACCCAGATCGACGATGCGGTCCTCACCCAGGAGCTCGTAGCCGTCCTCGTAGGCCTCGGGATCCTCGGGCTCCTCGAAGAGGTAGAACTCCTCGATCTCGCCGGCGATATCAAACGAGGCAGGCTCCAGGCAACGGTCGCACTCGCCGGTGGCGTGCGCGCGGACCATGCCCGTGAGCAAGACACCGGTACCGGCATTGGTAAAGACAACGTCGTAGTCGATGCCGTCCTGTAGCTGGTACTCCTTCTCGCCCACCGTGTAGGTGGCAACATCGACCTTGCCGGTCAGCGGATACGAATCACCAGGAAACTCGAGCTGCTCAGAAAGATCGACGGTAACGCTCGGGAACTCAGCCATTACCACTGACCATTCTGTTGGGCGGCACCCTCGTTGAGCTGCTGACGGCAACGGGTAACGGTGCCGGTCAGGCTCTTGAGGTTCTCCTCCAGGTGCGTAAAGACCTGCTCTGCGTAGTCCTCGGCAGCATAACGCGTCTCGCGCTCGTACTGCTGGGCACGATCGCGGATGTCGTCGGCCTGCTGCTGTGCTAAGCGGACGATCTCCTGCTCACCAGCAATGGTGAGGGCCTGCTGCTGAGCGTCGGCGATGATGGAATCGGCCTGAGCGGCGGCGGAAGCCATAAGCTCCTCGCGCTCCTTAAGGATACGGCGGGACTTCTGCCACTCCTCGGGATAGCTCATGCGGATCTCGTCGAGGATGTTGAAGAACACGTCGGCGTCGATGACCTTGAACTGAGCGTTCTTGCCGAAAGGCGGCTTGGCTTCCTCGATCAGCCCTTCGAGCTCATCGACCAAGCTGACGATCCTATCGCCAGGAAAATTCTCGCCCGGCATCCGGTCTCCTTTCATAGGTAACATATCATCGTGCTAGTTTACCACATGCCACCAGGCAATAAAAAACGTCACGAAAAGCGGTGTCTGAGCGCTTCGACCACGTTGGGCGGGACAAACGTCGATACATCGCTGCCGAGCGAGGCGATCTGGCGAACGACCGAACTCGAGATATAGCCGTACTGCGGCGCACTCATGACAAAGATGGACTCCAGCTCGTTATCCAAGCGATAGTTGAGGTCTGCCTGCTGCAGCTCGTACTCAAAGTCGGTCATGGCGCGCAGGCCCTTGACAACGGCCCCCGCCCCCTGCTCGCGAGCGAAGTCGACCAAGAGGCCGGTAAAGGGCAGGACCTCGACGCCGTCGATATCACCGAGCGCCTCGCGAGCCAGCGCCACGCGCTCATCGAGCATAAACGTGGTGCCCACGCCGTTTTTACCCTGCGACTCGGCAACAGCGACGATCACGCTGGGAAAGATGCGACGGGCGCGGCGGATCACATCGATATGGCCAAACGTGATGGGATCGAAGGTGCCCGGGACGATCACGCGGTTGATGGTGTCATTCATGGGCGTTCTCCTGAACCGTCATGGCATCGTTGTTGTGAGCATCGGTGCCGGTGCAATCTTCCTCACCATCGTCATCGCCGACCCAACGAAGCAGGTCGACCGAGGTAATGCCGTAGCGCTTCTCGCGCACGATCTCAAAGCCTGCCGGATGCGCGCCCGCATCGGCGGCGGCATGCTCAAACAGGCATAAGCGCCAGGTGCAAGCAGACCCTGCTGAGCCAGGTTCTGCAGCAGTATCTCGACCGGCTCGGCACCAAAAGCATAGGGCGGGTCGAGCAGGACCAGATCAAAGGGGCCGCCCGGCACACGACCGCGCGAGGCGCTCGCCAGCATGTCGCCCGTTACCACGCGCCAACGCGCACGGTCACGGCAGAGCGACTCGATATTCTTGGTAATGAGCCGCGCGGCATTCCGTTCGATCTCGAACGTCGTGAGCGAGCGGGCGCCACGTGAGAGCATCTCTAACCCTAAGGCGCCGGAGCCGCCAAAGGCGTCCAGCACGCGGACCTCGTCCAGATCGAAGTCAAATGCCCGACATGACCATAGATGCGCATGCCTCCGCCGCACGCGGATCGGTCG
>ENA-OQBJ01000021-OQBJ01000021.1-human-gut-metagenome-genome-assembly--contig:-NODE-21-length-67984-cov-9.600925_pt1 | contig 67984 bp, 69 predicted proteins | sample MGYA00242743_ERZ504545 | MGnify/ENA primary metagenome ERZ504545 (study PRJEB26092, sample SAMD00036252) | human gut metagenome | host: Homo sapiens | study: EMG produced TPA metagenomics assembly of... | reverse complement strand
AGTTGATCGTGTCGCTTTAAATCTCTTTTATTAGCATAATTCTTTTCTCCTAATTAATGAATAATTAAAATATCGCTCAAAGATAATCATTTTCTTTGAAATAACATCATTTTTTGGGAAAAAAATGTATCTATTAACGCATTTTTAGCATTTTTCTTTCCGTATCTCGCAGAAAAGAGTTATTTTTGCAGATGTTTTTGAAGTTTCAACTAATTAAAATAAAAAACGAATTATGGAAAAAAGTGCATTGCAGATAGCAAGAGCTGCTTATCAGCCAAAATTGCCTAAGGCTCTCCAGGGCCCAGTAAAGGCAGTTGAAGGTGCAGCAACACAGTCAGTAGGTAATCAGGATGAAATCAAGGCGTTGTTCCCTAACACTTATGGAATGCCTGTTATTACATTCGAGGCAGGTGAGGCTAAGGAACTTCCTGCTTTCAACGTAGGTGTTATCCTCTCAGGTGGTCAGGCTCCTGGCGGTCACAACGTGATTTCTGGTCTCTTCGACGGTGTGAAGTCTCTCAACCCAGCTAACAAGCTCTATGGTTTCATCCTCGGTCCTGGTGGTCTCGTTGACCATAAGTACATGGAGATTACTTCTGAAATCATGGACGAATACCGCAATACTGGTGGTTTCGACATCATCGGTTCCGGACGTACCAAGCTTGAGAAGGAAGACCAGTTTGAGAAGGGTATTGAGATTCTTCGTGAACTCGGCATCAAGGCACTTGTCATCATCGGTGGTGACGACTCAAATACCAACGCTTGCGTCTCGCAGAATACTATGCTGCTAAGAAGTATGGCGTACAGGTAATCGGTTGCCCTAAGACAATCGACGGCGACTTGAAGAACGAGCAGATTGAGACTTCTTTCGGTTTCGATACAGCCTGCAAGACATATTCTGAGCTCATCGGTAACATCGAGCGCGACTGTAACTCAGCACGTAAGTACTGGCACTTCATCAAGCTGATGGGTCGTTCAGCATCTCACATCGCTCTTGAGTGCGCTCTCCAGACTCAGCCAAACATCTGCTTGATTTCAGAGGAGGTAGAGGCTAAGGAAATGTCACTCGATGATGTGGTTACTTATATTGCAACTGCAGTAGCTAACCGTGCTGCTGAGGGCAACAACTTCGGTACTGTTCTCATCCCAGAGGGCCTGATCGAGTTCATCCCAGCTATCAAGAAGCTCATCGCAGAATTGAACGAGGTTCTTACAGACCCTGCAACAGGCGAGAGCGTGAGTTTGCAAGTGCTGAGGAGCAGATTGCATTCGTTAAGGGTGCCATCGCTAAGGACAACCTCGCAGTATTGGAGTCTTTGCCAGCTGACGTAGCTCGCCAGCTTTGCCTCGACCGCGACCCTCACGGAAACGTACAGGTTTCTCTCATCGAGACAGAGAAGTTGCTTTCTCGCATGGTAGCTGAGAAGTTGGCTGCATGGAAGAAGGAAGGCAAGTTTGTTGGTAAGTTCTCTGCACAGCACCACTTCTTCGGTTACGAGGGACGTTGCGCAGCTCCTTCTAACTACGATGCAGACTACTGCTACTCACTCGGTTTCAACGCTTCACGCCTCATCGCTAACGGCAAGACCGGTTACATGTCAATCATCAAGAACACAACAGCTCCTGCAGCAGAGTGGATTGCAGGTGGTGTGCCAATCACTATGATGATGAACATCGAGCGTCGTAATGGTGCTAACAAGCCAGTTATCCGCAAGGCTCTCGTTGAGCTGGATGGCGCTCCATTCAAGTTCTTCGCTTCTAAGCGCGATGAGTGGGCTAAGGAAACAGCTTACGTTATCCAGGTCCTATCCAGTACTGGGGTCCTTCTGAGGTTTGCGACCAGACCACAAAGACTCTCCAGTTGGAGCAGGCTAAGTAAAAAATAGAATAAATATTTTTTATATGTCAACAAGACGAACGGCTTCTTCACAGAAAAAGAGTGCCATGGCGAGAAAGAAAACTCCTCGGCGTGGCGGCTCCCGTGGTAGAAGGCGTTCGTCTTCTTTTTTGCAACGCTATCCCCGTTGGGCGTGGTGGATAGGCGGAACGGCGGTTATCGTGCTCTATGTCTTTCTGTTCTATCATTTCTTTGTAGGGCCAACTGGTTTCCGATGGCGTGCGCTTTATGGCGATGCTGAATATCCTGAAGGTTACGAGATTCATGGAATCGACATTTCGCATTATCAGGGCAAGATAGACTGGGAACAGCTCAAGAATGCGATGATCAAGGGGTGTCCTGTGCGCTTCGTCATCATCAAGAGTACGGAAGGTTCTTCACGGCTCGATGAGAATTTTCGCGAGAACTTTAATCAGGCTCGCGATTTCGGTTTCATCCGGGGTGTTTATCATTTCTGGAGCAATAAGTCGACAGCCCGAAAACAGGCCTATTATTTCCTAGACCAGGTTCATCTTACGGATGGCGATTTGCCTCCGGTACTGGATATTGAACATAAGCCGGCAGATAAGAGTGTGGAGGATTTCCAGCGTGATGTGCTTACCTGGCTGCATATTGTAGAGGATAAGTATCATGTTAAACCTATCATCTACACCTATTATAAATTCAAGGAGCAATATCTGAGTGCGCCTGTCTTCGATGATTATCCTTACTGGATAGCCCACTATTATGTTGACAAGGTTCAATATAAGGGCAAATGGAAGTTCTGGCAGCATACGGATGTGGCAAGTTGCCGGGCATTAAAGGCTACGTAGATTTCAATATTTACAACGGCAGTTATTATGAGCTCAAGCAGCTCTGCATAGGAAGCAATAATAATGAGAAGAAATTCATGGAATAAAGGTTGGACTTTTGGCAATATGCGAAAATCCAACCTTTATTCGTATGTTTTAATCTGATATTTCTGATTTCAGATTTTTCGTTCTGAATGTTTAGAATCAGAAAAGAATCTTTATGAACCTAAAACAAGGCAGGCCCAATTGTTGTCAATCTGTCTGTTTATTTCATGCATTCCCAGTTCTTCTGCTTTCTCCAGGAGTACAGGAATATCTTCTTCGTAGAAGCCGCTCAGAACCAGGGTTCCGCCGATGTTCATCACGCTACGGAAAGCGCGCATGTCGTCGAGCAGAATGTTGCGGTTGATGTTGGCTAGAACCAGGTCGAAAACGCCGCTGATGTGGTTGATTACCTGACTGTTGCCAAAGAGTACTTCCATGTTAGTTACGCCGTTGAGCACGGCATTATGCTTGGCATTTTCCACGCTCCACTCGTCAATATCGTAGCCTACCACGTCTTTCGCTCCGAGTTTTGAGCAGGTGAGGGCAAGTATTCCCGTACCCGTTCCGCAATCCAGGATGCGCTTGGTTCTGATAGGCATGTGGAGCAGCTGCGAAATAATCATGCGTGTGGTTTCGTGGTTTCCTGTTCCGAACGCCAGTTTCGCCTCAATACCTATTTCTATCATGTCGGGTCTGTTGCTCGTATCGGGATAGAGTTCGGGATGTTTCGCATCGTAAATCACCACCTGGTTGTCCACATAAATTGGTTCGAATCCCTGTTCTTCCCATTCCTGGTTCCAATCCTTGTATTCTGCATCTTTCACCTCGTAGGTAATTTCCGCATCCCCAATAGGGAAATCAGAAAGACGGTCATCCAGCAGCTCTTTGTCGAAGAGTTCTTTCTGCACATACGCTTTCAGTCCGGTTTCTGTTTCTTCAAAAGATTCAAATCCGACTTCGGCTGCACCATCGGCAAGCAGATCCTGACAGTCCTGCATCAAGTCGGCAGTCGTTTCAATTGTGAATGTTGCTACTAAATATTTCATATTTAATTTGTATTAATTTCTTGTCTAAAAACGCCTTCGAATGTTCAAAAAAGCTAGATTTGTTTTAAATCTTCTGCAAAATTATAAAAAAATAGGGGAAAACCTACAATTATTTAGGGAAATTCTGTATTTTTGCATAAAGATAAGCAATATTTTTGCATTCAGATTATTATATAATCAGAAAAGGGCTCTTTCGGGAGTATTTTTCCTGATGGTTTATGATGGATCTGGAAAGAGAAAAATGGAGAAAAAAAATAATAGGAGAACAGAATATGAAAAGAAAGTATCTTCTTGCAGTCCTTATCGCAGCTGCGATGCCACTCACTTCGATGGCACAGGACGATGACCTCTACTTCAATCCGAAGAAGGAGGCCAAAGAAAAGGCTGAAAGACGGGCTCTGCTCCAGCGCCAGTATGCTGAACAGCGGGCACGTAGAGATAGTGTTTATCGGCTGTTTTGGAGCGGAAGCGACCGTTCGGTAGATGAATACAATCGGGGCGGCAGAATCTTCAGCCATTATGAGAATGTAGGGAAAGATTCCCTGGGCAACGACATTATTCAGTTCCATGTGGGCAAGGGTGTGGCGCCAGACAGCATTTATGATGATGCTTACTTCGCCCAGAAGTATGCTGACAGGGATGAAGATTTCGTACGCACACGCGAGATGAGCCGATGGGACGGATTCTATGATCCGTGGTTCTACGATTATTATGGTTACGGTCCTTACTACTGGCGCAGCCGCATGTGGGGCTGGCACAATCCTTGGCGCTACGGCTATTATGCCGGCTGGTATGATCCTTGGTTCGACCCTTGGTACGATCCATGGTATTATGGTTACTGCGGCTGGTATGGTGGCTGGTACGACCCTTGGTATTATGGCTGGGGCGGCTACTACAATCCTTGGTATTGGGGCGGTCCGGTAATCGGACATGTTAGCTATGGTGGACGCAATTCGGGCGGTTATGCAGGAAGCAGAACTTATCGTTATAATGGCGATAAAGGCTATGCTGGCAACAGTACTTACCGAAGCAACAGAAACCGCAATTTCGGCGGTCGCATCAACGGTAATGGCCGTTACAATAGCGTTCGCAACAATAATAATACCAACAACTTCGACCGCAGCAACTTTGGCGGATTCGGAAACCGTAGTGGAGCCAGTTTCGGAGGCGGATCGCATTCCGGTGGTGGAAGCTTTGGCGGAGGAGGCGGTAGCTTCGGAGGCGGCAGTCGCTCAGGTGGCGGCGGCTTTGGTGGAAGAAGATAGTCGCTTTTCAGCTTATAGTTAATAGTTTATAGTTAATAGCTTGGGCTTTGTTCTGAGGATGAAGACAATTTTCGAAAATGAAAACTTTCATCTGGGAATGAAGACCTTAAGAATTAAGAGATTATGAAGAATTTAAAATATTTATTCCTGGCTTCATTGGGACTCATGTCAGCCCCAATGTTGGCTCAGGAAACTTATCAGGATACTAAGTTTGCAGAAAATTCCCTCACGGGTACTGCACGCTATGTAGGTATGGGTGGAGCTATGGAAGCCTTGGGCGCAGATATTTCTACCATTTCCAGCAACCCTGCCGGTTTGGGTCTGTTCAGAAAGAGCATGGCAAGTTTCTCGGCTGGCGTTGTGGCTCAGCCTGGAGCTGATACGGAACTCAATTTCGATAAAACTCCATTTGGCTTCGACGGAAAGAAATCGGTTCCTAGTTTCGACCAGATTGGTTTCGTTTGGGCTGCTACAAATGGCGATTCGAATGTAAAGCTCAACTTCGGTTTCAACTATCACAAGAGCACAAATTTCTCTCAGATTCTTTCTGCAGCCAATTATCTCAACGGAGCATCTCAAACCAAATGGGCTTCTGCCAAGACGGCTTACGCTAAAGAATTGGATGAGAAACATGGTAAAGATGCAGGCGATCAGATTTGGAATGCGGTAGATGCTAACTATAATGCGTTGATGGGCAAAGACGAAAATGGAAACCAGATGACCTACGATGGCCGTTCGTTCCTCTTTGGCCAGTATCAGAAGGGCTACATAGGCGAATATGATTTCAACATTAGCGTGGGTTTCAACGACCGCGTATGGTTGGGCTTCACCTTGGGCATTCATGATGTTCATTACCGCAGCAATTCTGTTTATACAGAGAATTATGTGGCTGATAAGGAGGCTTACGGAACAGCTTGGGAAAGCCAGCGTATCACGGGTACGGGTTATGATGCAAAACTGGGTATTATCTTCCGTCCGGTAGAAGATTCTCCTTTCCGTATTGGTGCTTATGTCAATTCGCCAGTATTTTATGATTTGTCGATGGATGGAACAGCTGACCTGGAACTCGTTGACAAGAATATAACGGACGATAAGGGCAATTATGCTGAGGCTAGCAATACGAACAGTTCCAGCCTCGATTATCGTCTGAATACGGCTTGGAAGACGGGTATCAGCTTGGGTCACACCATTGGCAGCAATCTTGCCCTGGGTGCTACTTACGAGTATGCATGGTACAATCACATGGATAATCGTGTGAAGGATGGCGGTTATTATGATGGTTATTGGGACGAATATTATGAAACCAGTTCAAGCGATGACCTCATGAATGATCATACCAAGCAGTCGTTGCAGGGAGTGAGCACGCTGAAGCTGGGTTTGGAATACAAGCCTGTCAGTATGTTGGCGCTCCGTCTGGGTTATAATTACGTTTCTCCGATGTTCAAGGAGAGCGCAGACCGCGACCAGACTATTCCTTCTCAGGGAACAATCTACGCCACCTCTACAGATTATACCAACTGGAAGGCGACTAACCGATTTACAGCCGGCGTAGGTTTCAACTACGAGAAGCTGTCTATTGATGTGGCTTACCAGTACAGCTGTCAGAATGGTGACTTCTATCCATTTGCAGCCTGGGAGGAGCTTGGTGCGAATGCAGCTCCTGCAACAAAGGTTGACAACAAGCGCCATCAGTTGCTGATGACCGTTGGCTATAGGTTCTAAAATGTGAAGTAGGGGGCTTATTGATTAAATAATGTGAAATCCCGATAAAAAAGCCCACTCATAGAAAAAAAAGTTGGGAAAAAGTTTGGCGGTTTCATATAAAAGCCCTATCTTTGCAATCAAGAAATCGGGATGATTTCGTGTCATAGATTAGGTTTTTAGATTAAAGGTGTTATTCACCTTATTTTCTAGGATTAAAAAATATTAGTTTTTTTAGTGGTTAATTTAGTTTTAGTAAGTATGTTTAGGGTCTGTTGTGAAACAGGCCCTATTTTTTTGTGCCTTTACAAAAAAAATCCCCCAACAGGATGGCTTGGAAACCATACCTGTCGGGGGAAGTAACAATCCTAAATAATCTACCTTGAATAAACTAATCTATTGAAATTTATCCTTCATAAATCTACTTAAATGAACCAATACCGGCCTTATTTGAACTATTAAATCAAAAACATTATTTGTTTCTGTAATTATCCAGACCCTTGTTCAGGAAGTCGAGATAAGCACTAACATCTTCTTTGAAACTGAAGGCTGCTGCAAGAGGATTGCCGTCGTTGTCAATAGCCACATAGAATGGCTGGGCATTAGCTCCAAACTTGCTTGCCTGCAGATAACTCCACTTGTCGCCAACGGTACGCAGGGTGCGCTTCTCACCATTAAACGTTACCTCCATAGGCTCAGGAAGAGGAGTCTTGTCATCTACATAAAGTGAGATGAGAACATAATCCTTTGCCAGCTTATCGGCAACCGATGGATCTGTCCAGACAGAAGCTCCATCTTGCGGCAGTTTACACAACCATAACCCGTGAAATCAAGCAATACCGGTTTGCCGGAAGCCTTGGCAGCAGCCATTCCCAACTCATAATCCTTGTAAGCAGGCTCTACGGTCTTGGTGTTGAGGTTGAAGTCCTGTGTATTAATAGGTGGAGCAAATGCGCTCACAGCCTTGCAAGGAGCGCCCCAGAGACCTGGAATCATGTAAACCGAGAATGCCAAAGAACAGAGACCCAACATGATGCAGGCTACAGGCATAGGCTTGTTGATGTCGCCCCCGATTGCATCAACCTGGAACTTCAGCTTGCCGATGAGATAGAGACCCAACAGACCGAAAATGACAATCCAGAGAGAGAGGAATACCTCGCGGTCCATGATGTGCCAGCCGTAAGCCAGATCGGCTACAGAGAGGAACTTCAGAGAGAAGGCAAGCTCGATGAAGCCGAGCACAATCTTGATAGTCTCCATCCACGAACCCGACTTAGGAGCCGACTTCAACCATGATGGGAAGAGGGCGAAGAGGGTGAATGGGAGCGCCAGAGCAAGCGCAAAACCGAACATTCCCACGGTAGGAGCGAGCCAGTCGCCGGATGTAACGGTCTGAACCAGCAGCAAACCGATGATAGGAGCTGTACATGAGAAGCTGACCAATACCAGGGTAAAAGCCATCAGGAAGATAGAAATCATACCCGTGGTGCTGGAAGCCTTGTTGTCTACCGCATTTCCCCAACTGTCAGGCAATTTGATTTCAAACCAACCGAAGAACGAGAAGGCGAAAACGGCAAGCAGGAGGAAGAGGATGATGTTGAATACGGCACTTGTGCTGAGCGCATTCAGGGTGCTAGGACCAGCGATGGCTGTTACGGCAAGACCCAAAACCAGATAGATGACTACGATGCTCAAACCATAAGTAATCGCATCGCGGATACCTTTCTTCTTATCGTTCTTAGCACGCTTCAGGAAGAAACTTACGGTCATCGGGATAATAGGCCAGATGCAAGGCATGACGAGCGCAAGCAGACCGCCCACAAAACCGATGAAGAAGATGTAGAAGAGCGAATGGTTGGCGATGTCGTTAGCTCCGCCAAAAGCCTGAAGTTCTTTAACAACCGGTTTCCATAAGTCCTTGACGTTCAGATTTTCCATAGCAGATGCCAAAGCTGCGGAATCTACGGGCTGAGTAGCGCTATCGGTCTGAGTCAGGGCAGCGGCCTTGGCAAGCGAATCGGCCTTCATCTTGGCAGCAAGGGCAGGATCAATCGCCTTCGCATCCTTTGCATTCAGAGCATCTTTTGCCCCAGCTGCAGGAGTATCAACGGCTGGCGATTTACCACTCTGCTTAAATGCTGCCTCGCTTGGTGGCAGACAGTTCTGGTCGTTGCAGGCGCCATACTCCAGATAGGCATCAATATGATAATTAGGTTGGGTAAACTTCACCTTCTGTACAAAGGTAACGCTACCTTCAAAATAACGGAGTTTCATCTCGAAGAGAGGGTCGAACTTTGCAATCTCTCTGCCACGTGGCTGAAGTTTGCCTACGAGCTCAGCTCCTTCAAGCTTATTTACGTTGAACGAAGCTGAAATAGGTCCGTCGCCTCCCAAACCGGTAGAGTAGACGTGCCATCCCGGTTGGATTTTTCCGCTAAACACGATTTCGGCCACAGCACTTCCGTCTGTTTTCAGCGAGCTGGTGAACTTCACAGGGTTCATCATCTGCGCCTGAGCCAGCATTACTACAAGGAGTAATTGAAAGATTAAAAATACTTTTTTCATTTCTATTTTTTAATTTTATGTTGCAAAGTTACTAAAAACTAATCATATTACGTATTCAGATGGCTTTAAGGGTACTCGGTTTTAATTTTTTTAAGAAAAAATGCTAATTTTCTCAGTTTTATTTGGCTATTTCGTACTTTTAATGTAATTTTGCGGGCAGAATGAAAGCAATCGTAAAATTGGAAACAGAATAAAATGGCAAAGAAGAAACTATACTTATTCAGCCTCCTTGTGGCCACGATGAGTGTGCTGCTCTCTACGGTGATGATGCATCATCACCACATGGGGCGTATATGTATGGTTGTAGAACGTTGCCAGCAGGATGGTAATCTCAACGATGAGCATACTGAGCATCATGAGAATGAAAACGATAGTTGCCGCGTGCATCAGATGTACCATTTTGTAACCAACGGCAAGATTTTGAAGAGCATTCAGAAGCAGCTTTTCGATGGCAACCATCTTCTTTCCGTGCTTTCTTCTGAGTATTTGTTTATCCCTACCTCGTCGATTATTAGCGTACGTTGGCAGCAGTTTGCAGCCAGCCTTCCTTGTGTTGACGAAACGGCCATCAGTAGGCGAGGACCTCCTTCTTTTTGTTGATTTTCTGTAGTTAGAGCAACCAGGATGCAGTTTTTGCAACCGGGTTGCAGGGAAAGGTGCGTACTTTTGCACCCAAGTTTTAATGAAATATCAATTTAAAAGAAGAAAAAATGAAAAGAATATTGGTGGTTGCCGTTGCGGCAATCTTAGCCTGGTGTGGTTTCACCTTTTTCTCAAACCACGCCGGAGCAGAGGCTCATGATGCCGAACACGGACATGAGCAAGAACATGAAGAGGGGGATTTTGATAATATTCCGCTCTCTCAGAAACAAGTTGATGCGGTAGATCTGAAGATGGGCGAGGCGGTTGACCGCGTGATGGATGCTACGATTGCAGCTAACGGCCAGCTCGTTTTGCGCGCCCAGAACAAGGGCGATGTGGCTTCGCTCATGGGTGGCGTGGTGAAGGCTATCTACGTGAAGGAAGGACAGAATGTGAAGCGCGGACAGGTGGTGGCGCTGGTCGAAAATACAGATGTGGTCAGTCTGCAACGCGAATATTTTTCTGCCAGCAAGGAGTGCGAACTGGCACTTACCGACCTGGAGCGACAGAAACTGCTGAACAAGGCCGGAGCTGGCGTCAAGAAGAATGCGCAGCAGGCAGCTAAGGAGTATCATGTGGCCCACGCCAACCTCATCGGCATCGGCAAGCAGCTTGCCAGATGGGCATTTCTACCGCCGCCGTAGCAGGGGCAAGTTTACCACAGCCTTCCCTTTGCGTGCTCCGATTGCGGGTACGGTTTCGCAGATTACAGCCAGCTTGGGCAGCTTTGCCGACATGCAGACTCCGCTCATGAAGATTCAGAACAACCAGGCGATAGAGTGCGATTTGAACATTTTCGAGAAAGATTTGCAGAAGGTAAAGCCGGGCGATAAGGTTTATCTCTCGCTTACCAATCAGCCGGGCATCAAGCTCATCGGCCATGTCTATGGTTTAAACCAATACTTTAACGATAATTCGAAATCAGTTGCTGTTCATGTAAAAATAGATGCGCAGTCTCTTAAAACCAGCGGCGTTCACGGCTCAGCCCGACTCTTCGACGGAATGTACGTAAGCGGCAAGATAGCTACGGGCAGCCAGTCGTGCATCGCCCTTCCTTCCAAGGCCATCGTCAGTACCGACGGCAAGCAGTTTGTCTTCGCTCTGAACGGCAAGCCAGAGAAGGGCGAGTACAGTTTCTCCCGCCACGAGGTTATTACGGGCGTTTCGGATGGAGCTTATACCGAGGTAAAACTCTGCAAACATCTGAAGCAGGAGGGCAAGAAGATTGTGACAGAAAATGCATATTATCTGGCTTCGCTCACGGGCGAACATGCGGATGAGCATTAATATAAGGTGAGCTTTTCATCAATAAAGAGCTTTTTAAAGAAAAACAGATTATGTTTCAGAAACTGATTACTTACTCCATCCGCCACAAGCTGGTGGTGGGAGTTTTCACGATAGCCCTCGTCATCTGGGGCATCGTTTCGCTCATCCATCTTCCTTTCGATTCTACGCCGGATATTACCGACAATCAGGTGCAGGTTATCACCCAGGCGCCTTCGCTCGGAGCACAGGAGGTGGAGCAATACGTAACTACTCCGGTAGAAATGGCGCTCGCCAACATCCCCGAACTCAAGGAGCGCAGAAGCATCTCGCGAAGCGGACTCTCGGTCATCACCCTCGTTTTTGATGATGATGCAGATATCTACTGGGCACGTTCGCAGGTGAGCCAGATGCTGACCCAGGTGGAGAAAGATTTGCCCAAAAATGTGGAAACCGAGATGGGACCGATTGCTACCGGACTGGGCGAGATTTACCATTATACCGTGCGCGCCGAGAAGGGCTACGAGCACAAATATTCGCTCACCCAGCTGCGAACCATCCAGGACTGGATTGTGAGAAAACAGCTCTCGGGAACCCCGGGCGTAACGGAAGTGAGCGGCTGGGGAGGCTATGTGAAGCAATATGAGGTGGCCATCAATACGGATAAGCTCAACGCCAGCAATCTGACTGTGAGCGAGGTGTTTGATGCGCTCGAAAAGAATAACGCCAACACGGGCGGAAGTTACATAGAGGAAAATTCCAACCAGTATTTCATCCGCGGCATAGGCGTGGTGAAGAGTCTGGAAGATGTGGCAAATATCGCCGTGAAGACCGTAAACGGCACTCCTATTAAGATAGGTGATGTGGCGAAGGTTCAGCTGGGTCATGCCACCCGTTTCGGAGCCGTTACCCGAAATGGCGAGGGCGAAGTGGTTGCCGGAATAGCCATCATGCTGAAGGGCGAAAACTTTCAGGAGGTTATCAGGAATGTGAAGCTGCGCATAGAGCAGATTCAGAAATCTCTGCCCGAGGGCGTGGTTATCGAGCCGTTTATCGACCGAACCCACCTGGTTGACCGTGTGGAGGGAACCATCGCCCGAAACCTGATAGAAGGCGGACTCATCGTTATCTTCGTGCTGGTTATCTTCCTGGGCAACTGGCGTGCCGGACTGGTTGTGGCGAGCGTCATTCCGCTCAGCATGCTCTTTGCTTTCGGTATGATGAAGACCTTCGGAATCGACGGCAATCTGATGTCGCTCGGAGCCATCGATTTCGGTATGATAGTCGATTCTGCCGTCATTATCGTAGAGGCTGTTGTGGCCCATCTGGGCGTGAAGAGTATTGAGCGGAAGGCGAGAAATTCTGCCGATACTCCCATCCGTTTTTCTCAGGCAGAGATGGATGAGGAGGTTCATGATTCCGCTTCGCGCATCCGCAAGAGTGCGGCATTTGGCGAAATCATCATCATGATAGTTTACATTCCGCTGATGACGCTTGTGGGCATCGAGGGCAAGATGTTCCGTCCGATGGCGCTTACCGTTTTCTTCGCCATCCTGGGTGCCTTCATCCTCTCGCTCACCTATGTTCCGATGGCGAGTGCGCTCTTCCTGAGCAAGAAGGGATATGTGCGTAAGACCTTTAGCGACAGAATGATAGAGAAACTTCAGGGCTGGTATCGACCGGTTCTGGAATGGGTCTTGGCGCGATATAAGAATGTGATTACCGGCGCCGTTTCGCTCTTCTGCATGAGCGCAGTAGCCTTCCATTTCCTGGGTGGCGAATTCATTCCGAGTCTGGAAGAGGGCAATTTTGCGGTAGAAATGAGCATGTCGCAGGGCACTTCGCTCTCGCAGATGGTAGAGAGCTGCTCCAAGGCTGAGAAACTTCTGAAGGCTGAATATCCTGAAATCAAGCAGGTGGTGAGCCGCATAGGTAGCGCCGAGATTCCTACCGACCCGATGCCTATGGAAAGGGCCGACATCATGGTGGCACTCAAGCCGAAAGCCGAGTGGACTTCGGCAGAAACTACCGCCGAACTGATGGAGAAGATGGAAGAAACCCTGAAGACGATTCCGGGCTTGAAGGCTGAGATTTCGCAGCCTATCCAGATGCGCAACAACGAGTTGCTTACGGGCATCAAGCAGGATGTGGCGATTAAGATTTTTGGCGACAATCTCGATGTGCTTACCCAGCAAGCTGATAAGGTTTCCAGAATGATCAGGAATGTGCCGGGCGTGAGCGGAATCTTCGTTGAAGAGGTTTCCGGATTGCCTCAGATTCAGGTAAAATACAACCATGAACGCATTGCGGCTTATGGGGTAACTGTTGACGAAATCAACCGCATTCTTGAAACTACCTTTGCGGGCGCTACGGCTGGAGCTGTGTACGAAGGCGATAAAAAGTTTGACATCGTTCTGCGTCTTGACCCTAAGGAGCGCAACTTCCAGTCGCTTCAGTCGCTCCGTATTCCGCTGGCTGGTGGCGAGAGTATTCCGCTTTCTCAGTTGGCTGATGTGGTTTACGAACCGGCTCCTGCTCAGGTTTCTCATGAGAATGGTGCCCGCCGCATCTACGTAGGTTTCAACGTGAAGGGTAGGGACGTGCAGAGTACCGTGAAGGATATTCAGTCCATCCTTGATGAGAAGCTGAAGCTGCCTGAGGCTACTATTATAATTATGGTGGCGAGTTTCAGAATCTTCAGAGTGCCACCCAGCGCCTGATAATCGTGGTTCCGGTAGCGCTCATCATCATTCTGCTGCTGCTCTACGCTACGGTTAAGAATCTGCGCGAATCCCTCTTCGTGTTCTCCGCCATTCCGCTTGCTGCGATAGGTGGCGTCTGGGCGCTCTGGTTGCGCGGAATGCCTTTCAGCATTTCGGCGGGCGTAGGTTTCATCGCCCTCTTTGGCGTGGCGGTTCTCAACGGCATCGTGCTGATAGGTCAGATGAACCAGATACAGAAGCAGGCGGCAGCGGTTCCTGAGGAGAATGACGCAAGTTTGGCGGCTGTTATTCAGAACAGAATTATTGACAGTTGTATGATTCGTCTCCGTCCGGTTCTGATGACGGCCTGGTAGCTTCTATGGGTTTCCTCCCGATGGCATTATCCCATGGCGACGGAGCAGAAGTCCAGCGTCCTTTAGCTACGGTTGTAATAGGCGGTCTCATTACCAGCACGCTCCTTACGCTTCTGGTTCTGCCAGCCATCTATAAGATGTTTACGAAAAAGTAAGATTTCAAGATATGAAAATAATGAACAGAATAAAGATAACAAAGAATAGGGTGGTGGCTTGCTTTGCCGCCATCCTGCTCCTGCTGCCAGCCACAGTCGGAGCCCAGCATTTTGATGCTCATATTGCGGGCAGGAAAGTTACCCTGCAGGAATGTTTCGATTTGGCTGCCAGGCAGAACCTTCAGATGCAGGCAGGAAAGAAGTCGGTAGAGCGTGCGCAGGTGATGCAAGGCACGGCTTGGAACTGGATAAAACCGAGGTTGCTTTCTCTCAAAACCCTGCTACGGGTGGCGAATCGGACAACGGCTTTACCTTTACCCAGAGCCTCGATTTTCCTACCGTCTACGCCTCACGTCGCAACCAGCTGAAGGCTGAAACCCAGGCAGAAAAGAGTCGCCTGAACGTGGTTAGCCAGCAACTGAAGGCTGAAATCGCCAACACCTATTATCAGATGCTTTATCAGACTCACAGACTCCAGATATTGGAGCGAATCGACTCAGTATTAGAGCGTTACAGCCAGATTGCAGAAATGCGTTACAAGGCTGGAGAGAGCCGCCAGCTGGAATATCTCTCAGCCGACCGCAAATGCAACGAAAACCGTCTGGAAATGGCAGATGTAAAGAGCGAAATTGAGCGTCTGCAAATCGACCTCATGACGCAGCTCAACACGCAGGAGCCCATAAAACCGGCAGAAGAGAATCTCTCGGCCATCGCAGCCCAGAATCTCAATTCCTATAATTATCAGCAGTCTGCCGACGGCATTTACCAGCAGGACAAGCTCATCGCTCTCGATAAGGAAATCAAGGCAGCCAAATCAGGTTTTGCTCCAAGTTTATCCTTATCTTTGCGCACCCAATGTGTCATTTCCAGTTGGAATCCATACAACATAGACCGTTCGAGATTTGCCGAGGGTAATTTCTTCGGTTTCGAGATTGGCGTAGGCATCCCTTTATTTTACGGTTCTACGAAGGCAAAAGTAAAGGCAGCCCAGAAAGACCGCGAATTGGCTGAAATCGAAATGCGCCAGGAGCAGACAGAAAAAGAGCGCGATTTCCGTCTTTGTACGAAGCGTCTCCAGGCAGCATCCAACCGTCTGAAATATTACGAGCAGAACAATCAGGCTCATTCTGCGCAAATTTCGAAGTTGAGTGCGATAGAATATGAAAATGGCGAAATTTCGTATGTAGAATACGTGAATGCTATCGAGGAAACCATAGCTGTTCTGATGAAGCATGCTGATGCGATTAATGAATACAACCAGGCAGTCATCGCCATCCAGCGGCTTACGGGCATGATGTAAGATTCTGTTCTGAGATATTTCTTTTTGATTGAAATGAGAATTAATCTCAGAACAGGCAGAAAGTAAGTTAAAGAATGAAATGATCAGAAAGGGGTGAACAGGTTCCATTTTCAGGCTCCAAATTTCACCTCTTTCTTTATCTCATAACGCCTATTTACCATAATACCTGTTAGAATTAAAAAGAGGAAAGTAAAAAAGGAGGAAATATTCCGTTGTCAGCCACTCATGATTTCATTCCGAGATTTTTCATTTTCATCATTTCAAAACCTTCTTCATAAGAGAAAACTAAAAAGAGATCAGATAAATTTACCATCCCTAGGAAGCCAACATCAAGATAAAGATTAGTAGAAAACAGAAAAACGTCAATCAAAAGATCAGAATTTTTCTAAGGATTAGAGTTAAAGATCGTGATCAGACGCAAGTTTATGAAAAGTTTTAGTACCTTTGCAAATTGACTTCGGTCAACATATGCATAAACCGATGAAAACAATTAAAAAACTTAGCTGATGGCTGTATCAGAAGATAGAAAATTTACAAAAGAACAAGTCTATACCCTACTTGAAGGAGCAAAGGGCAAGACGCTTGGTGAGGTTGATAAATCCCACCAGTTTGCTCGTACCTTAGAAAGTAAAAAGATTACAGGTATCGCTGGAGACGTGATAGAACAATCTGTTTTCGGTTACAAAAAAGACAGTAAACAGGAATGTGATATTGAGATTGATGGCGTTCTTACGGAAGTTAAAACCACCGGAGTACGGGTACCCAAGAGAGACCAAAAGAATGCTAATGGAAAGACTGGTGAAGCTTATAATGTTTATCTAGGTGCAAAGGAAGGTATCAGTATTACACATGTTACCTTTGAACCGCCGATTCAGACAGACTTCGACACATCTCATTTTTGGGAAAAAACAGAACGGCTTTTAATCATCTTCTATGAATATAAATCTTACGAGGTTGTACCTGCTTCAGGCTATGCTAAGTTCCCTATTGTTGACTACTGCTACAATTCTTTCTCACAAGAAGAAAAAGACAAATTACAAAACGACTGGGAGATTGTCAGTAGCCACCTGCAACAGGTTTATCATGATTATCAGGATGCAGAAAAGCGTAACGAACAGCTGGTTGGTTTCACTCACCTTCTTCGTCCAAATCTCTTGCTGATAGAATTAGTACCAGGATTCAAGCGCACAGCAACAGGCTCTTACCAAAAGCCCCGATATAGATTGAAACAAACCTTTGTTGATTACATCGTACGAGGACATTTTGACAAAAGCAGAGCAAAGAACGAAATCGTACTGAAAGAATCTTTTTCAAGTTTCGCCCAGCTGGATGCTCGTTGCCATGCACTTACATTAATGTATAAGGGTAAGACTCTGCCTGAGTTAAGAGAAATGCTCGGAATAGATGCAAAGGTCAAGGATATTTCAGCTAAATGCGTTATCCGTATGTTCGGAACCGATTGCAACAGGTTAAATCAGATTTCAGACTTTAACAAAGCTGGTATCATAGCGAAGACCATTACGATTACGCCCCAAGGTGGAAGAACAGAGGATATGAAGCTCAAGCACATCGACTTTGAAGAATGGCAGATAGAGATGCAGACTTTGAAGATTCCGATGTATACGATTACTTCTGTGAGCACAGTTTCCTCTGCCCTATCTTCTGTGAGCATGATAGTAAAGACCCGAGCAAGACCGTTTTTGAAGGTTTTAAACGCTTTGCTTTTGATGAAGAATTCATCGAGAATGAAGTTCGGCGTACCTGGGAGAATTCCAGAAATCTGATTCATAGGAATGAGTTGGAATGGGAATACGTTTATGACAAAAAGGGTAATAAACGTATGAACAATAGCGGTTCCTATATGGGAGCTCCAAACTTCCCTAAGAGTTCTGAATATAAAGTTTTCTTCCGAGGAGGAGCTGATATTTCGACAGAGAAAACAAGAACAGAAAGTGTGAATGGCATAAGAATGCTTCCGCAGTTTTTCTGGCTTAAGGGTTCATATATTGCTAAAAAATTACAAGAAATTCCATACATATAAATATGTCTAAAAATACAATAAAGGTAGTAGAACTATTCGCAGGCGTAGGAGGCTTCCGCATAGGTTTGGAGGGAGCTTCAGATGCCTATGAAACCATCTGGAACAACCAATGGGAACCATCAACCAAACACCAAGATGCTTCACTCGTATATAGAGCACGCTTTGGTTCAAAGGGTCATAGCAACCAAGATATTAATACAGTACCAACAGCTGATATTCCTGATCATGACTTGTTGGTAGGCGGCTTCCCATGTCAAGATTATTCTGTAGCTTCAACTCTTAGCCGTTCTGGTGGAATTGAGGGTAAGAAGGGTGTGCTTTGGTGGCAAATCTATCGCATCTTAAACGAGAAGGGAGATAATCGTCCAAGCTATATATTCTTTGAGAATGTTGACCGTTTGCTCGGTTCGCCTGCCAAGCAACGTGGACGTGATTTTGCAATCATTCTTGCTTCACTCGCAGATTTGGGCTATACGGTAGAATGGCGAGTAATCAACGCAGCAGAATACGGAATGCCTCAGCGCAGACGCCGTACTTATATTGTCGGTTACCGTGAGAATTCAAATGTTTCAAGGCAAGTACAAGAGTTGAAGGATTGGGTGCTTTATGAAGGCGTGCTGGCAAAGGCTTTTCCTTTTAAACCGAAGGACAAAACCCTCTCTGAATTTGAGATTAAAGGAACTATTAAGGAGGTTTCGGATAATTTCAACAAGGAAGGAAAAGACAGTCCATTTGGAAATGCCGGTATCATGCGCAACCGTTGTGTATATTCGGTAGATGCAGAGGCGGTTTATGATGGCCCTGTTATGACACTTGGCGGCAATATCGTTGATGAGTCCTGGTACCAGAGGAGTTCTTTATTCCGCAAGATGAAGTTGCAAGATGGGAATACGAAAAGGGTGCAAAGAAAATAGAACGCACTACCAAGGAAGGTTTCAAGTATCTTTTCTCTGAGGGCGGAATGGCCTTCCCTGATTCCCTGGATAAGCCTTCACGTACAATCATTACAGGTGAAGGAGGTGCTGGTGCATCACGCTTCAAACATGTCATCAAGACTGCATCAGTCGCTATCGCCGACTGATACCTATAGAATTGGAGCGTCTGAATATGTTCCCAGACAACCACACCTTGCATCCCGATGTTACGGATGCTCGTCGGGCCTTCCTGATGGGAAATGCTTTGGTGTGCGGAATCGTTCAGCAGATTGGCAAGAGTCTTTACCGCTTCATCTATGAGAAGGAACCGGTTTCTACCCATCCGATAGATATTAAGCGTGACTCTCAACCAAAGCTGAATTTTGGCTTATTCTCAGAATTGAATCCTGAGTTGAAAATAAATAAGCCGAAGAAGAGCTACACCTTGGATATGAACAAAAGTCTCTTGGTAGGCTTTGTCAAGGAAGATAATACAGATTATTTCCTAGATGGTGGTCAGACAAAGATTTACTATACCGGTAAGACCAAGTCTTTCCCATCGACTGTTGCGCTCAACAAGCTTTACTATTTCATGCCCTATATCAAGGGCAAGGGAGTCAAGGATTTGTATCTCATTCGCATAGCTCGCATAGGCTGCAAGGCAGAGATTCATCCAGAGTCAAATGATAAAGACCCACGCCTTGTGTTCGAACTGGAATATTTAGAGAGCTTGCCAAACTACATGATGCTGAAGCCTAATATCTTCAACACCTATAGAAACACAGTTCTAGGAAGAGTGATGGGGGAAATAGAATAATTCTATCCCCTATCCTTCTTCAAGGAGAGAGTTTAATATAAATATAATAACAATTTAAAAAGAAAAGACAATGGCAAAATTTCAAATTTTCCAATACATGTTTCGCCCTGTAATGGAAAATCAGGCAGGACTACCTTATGAAGAGTTTCAGGCAGTTGATGTTCAAAAATCACTAAATGAAAAACAAGATTTGCTAGGAATCGTACTTGACGATTACGCATGTGAGCAAAATGAATTAAAAAAATATTACCAATTCAATGGTGAAACATTTAAATACCGCTCGTTTATCAATCAGGGCGATATTTATGTAATGCGTATTGCTAATAATAAAAAGACGAAGCTTGAAGCAGACTTTAATGTCTCAGAATTAGACAACCATCCTTCATGTTTAGTCATTATTGACAATCGAAAAGACAGACAGATAATTGCTATAGAGCGCAATATTGCATTCTCAAAAAGTAGTATGGTCGCTGATATCCTACAAAATACCTTTCGTCTTAAGTTACTTTCTCATCGCCTAACACTTGACATCGCAGGAAAATTTCACACCGCAGAATTTTGGCAGGTAAGAAATGAGAGTATGCAATTTAAGGGTATTGAGTCTGTTGATTTTCCTTTTGCCTATCCAAATCTTCCAGCAATAAGCGACCTCGTGGGTGATTATTTCACAAATCTAGCCCGTCGTACCAATAGTGAGCCAACATTACATCTTCAAGGACAGAACCATGAAAGCGTTAATCTGGATCCAAATGACATGTGGATATTAAATGCCATTAAGGCTTGTGCTGCAAGCGGAAAACCAATTCTTATCAAGCCTAAAGGTAGCCAAGTTAAAAAGATTGGAGTTGAAAGTCCTGTAATAGAGGAAATTGCTGATGTTGCCGTAAAAGAACTCGGTTCAAGTGATTTGTTTGATTCTAAATTTAATTTGATCGTAGAATTTCTTAATCGAATTAAACTTGTGTATGAGTAATTTGGAATCAAGAATGCTCGAGATTTTCCTCTCTGACCAGTTGTTCTGTTCGCTTTATCCAGCTCTTTGTTTTATGGAAAAGCAATATCATGCCCCATCACCAATTAATATATGGATGGAATCCCTGGAAATAATGCAAACAATTGCAAAATTTACTAGCTGATTTAATAATTGGACGCATGTTTGCTGATAAATCAGAGGCTGAGGCTTTATGCGAAGAAGCGGTTATATTCTATATGTTCATGACTGCTGGTCGGGAGGAATCCCAAAAGCCAACCGCTTTAAAAGATGCTTTAGCCCAATTGATGCTGGACCATGGTGAGTTATGGCAGACCTTATACAAAGAAATCAGAAAATCAGAAGAAGATGAAGAATTAAAAGGCTACCACATAGATTCATGTGATTACAGCAGCAAGTCGAATCAGCTTGTCTCCCTTATACAGAAAGAACTGGATTCTATGAAGACAAATAATCTAGACTTGAATCAAGCAAAGGAAGTTGTAAGAATAATAGTAGACAATTGTATGGGGCTTACATGTAATACTATAGAAGGAATCCTAGTCCCTTTGATGAGTACTAACGAACAATACAACGGTATCTTTAATGAGGACGTGAATCGGCTCAAAGAGAAATTGGGAATTAAAACCGAAACAAAAATAAAATTCGAAAAACTTAACGACATCCACGACAATGGACAAGTTAATATAGGCGGCAAATAAAATTATGGCAGATATAAAAATGGATTTTAATGGTGATGTGAGTATTGACAAAATGTTTGATATTCACGACAACCAGCAAGTTGCTATTTACAACAACAGCAATAATGGGAAAAAGGAAAATCCTAATAATTCCCAAGAAGAAATTGCGGGGAAAAATATCAATTTCCCTTCAAACGTATTCTGCATAACAGAGCTTCACCATACTTACTGGAAGGAGTTCTGCGATGCTTACTATTCTAGTCTTGGCTTCTTACCGAATGAAAATAGTACTTACGAACAAAAATACAAAACCTTCTGCCAACTCAAAGGAAAATTGACAGAAAGAAAAGGCGAAATAGAGAAGGGATTGACGCTCAAAGAAGAAGATTTCAAGTTCCTTAAGATTTTGGAGAAAAGACTTTATACTCTAAAAGAAAGAGAAGAATTGATTTCTACCCTATACTATTTTGTCCGGACTATTGAGAGTGTCAGAAGAAAAATAAAAAATGACATTTGGGTAATTAGAAACATCAACCCATGTTATGTTAAAGCTGACTATTCCGGGTACCGCCTTGATGAGACACAACGTTTTTCTGAGGGAGACGAATACTGGTCTATCATCAGAGACGTTTTGAAATATCACATGAATGAAGAAATGCTAAAGGAGATGCTGGGAGAATATCGGTTCTATGAGTATACTGTGGATGAAACACGAACTGAAACAAACGAAGATACAGGAGCAACTTTTGAATACAATCCCGCCGATGGAAGCGTTATTTTTCTTGTCAATGAAATACTTGAAACAGAAGTTCAAGGATTTAATCATGATTTACACGAATTAACAGCTATTCTGTCTGAAAGTAACAAGTGCGACGATGGAAAAGAACTGAAATTATTTCTTTATCGTTTCTTCATGTCATACGAAAGCTCGTTACCAGAAATCAAGAATATGCTTGAAGAACTTCCTTCTCCCCTAGATTTTAATATGATAAAGGAAGAGCGTAATGGCTTGATTAAAGTATTCAGAGAAAATCCTCTCGCAATCGGTGGATAATGTGTATTGAGCACGAAGATGGAATCAAGAAAATTGCAAAATATTACATGAACCATCAGAATGATTTCACAACGGAGGAGAAATATCAATTCTTCTACAACCTTGATAAGATTTGCATTATCGAAGAAATTCTGAAAGGTAATGCTCAAAAATATGGGTTAAAGGTAGATTATCCTGAGGATTGGTTTGCAACCGAAAAAGGTACAAAGAATGTCAATGTGTCTGAAGAAGTAATCATTCCACAAAATTGCAAAGAAGCTATCAATAATGTCTTTACAGATACGTTTAAATTTTCAGATAAAAAAGTGGAACTGAATTCAAGAATTCAAATTGCTAAAGCGGCACACTTGATTAACTTGAAAAGAAATTATGAAGTGGCCATATTAATGTATATTTCTATGGAAGTAAATGCAATACTGCCAGGTGTGAGATGTATAGATTTCATCCGTGCTTTGATTGGAATTGGGGTGGTAAAGTATAGCGATGATAACGCTATAACAACTATGTCAAATGGAATGAGTAAGAAAATGAACCGCTTAAAAGAAGAAAAAGTTTCTTCAAATCATGCAGACTACCTTCTTTGGAAGAACAAGGATAAAAAAATCGGGGAGAAAATCTATAAAGCAATGACAACAGAAAAAGTATAATCTGTTGTTTCTTGAAACTAAATACGCAATAGAAAGCGGCAACGATTATCCGACATAAGGATAGTTGTTGCCGCTTTTTGTGTTTTTTGCATTCCGATTGATTCCTTGATTTTATTCCGATTGATTCCTAATGATTCCTACCGATTCCTAATACCATGGATTTCAAGGATTTAAACCGATTATTTTTGCACTCGCACGGATTTTTCGCCTTATCTTTGCACCCGTCATCTGATAACAAGATGACTACCCATCAGGCGAGTTGCAAATCACAAAATGGGGAATGATGGTACTAGAAAAGATGACGGGGAAACCTCTTCGAACGTCATCGTACCAGAGAGGCTTATTTAATACTCAAGTAAAAATGAATATAGTATTAAATGACAATATGAACGAAGGTTCAGGTAAAGCAGGAAAGGGATTCTACCCAAACACAGAATTGGGTATCGACCTCAAGTTGATGACTAAGGAGCCAGGGCGCATGGCCGTTGGCGAGTATCTGGATGGAGCCATTACGCACGACGGCGAAGACCACTTCACCTTTGTGCAGAATGACCAGGAGAAGAAACTGCAGAAGGTGGTGCAGAGAAATCCGCACGTGTATGAAGGAAAGTACATCAACGTGAACCGAAAAAAAGACGGTACGCTCTACCCTACCTTCAACCGCCCGCAGTTCTCAGAACGCTTCACCTTTCAGGACTTCTGCCAGGGAGCCGCCGACGAACTGCTCATCATTAGCGGCAAGAGTGATGACAGATAAACGGAGTTGAGGCTTTCTAGAGGAAATGGGGACTTCGGGGGTGCCGGTAACAGGATTATCCCTACCTCATTTCCTCTTCAAAGCAGTCTCAAATCTCAGTCTCAGTTAGGATAAATGTCACAATCCAACTCCAAACCCGCTTCTTAAGTCTTTATAACTTATTGATTATTAATTAGTTATGTATAATATATATAGGAAGCGAGACCATAAAAAAACAACTGAGACTCTGAGACTGAGACTGCAAGCAAGAAAAAATGAACATGAAATTTGATTTAACTCTCTAAAAAGCAATGGATTATAATATTTTTAGCAACATCGCTCCGGCGATGCCCAAACCCAGCAAGGGTACTGAATTTGTAAAATTTGCCATCTCTCAGGCATCTAAAGACATGCAGGAAGTGCTCATTCCGATGGCAATTCCGGCATTAGCAGCTCATCTCACAGACGTAAGATTCATGTATTCCGACAACAAATATTACGAAATGTGCGGGCAAATGGGCCATCTGATAGGTCCATCGGGTATCGGAAAGGCACAGTTGGGTCATCTTGTAGAGGCCATCATGAGACCTTTCAGAAAGCATGATGAGACTGAGTTCAAGAAACTGGTTGACTGGCAGCGACAGATGAAAACCAAGGCGCCAACAAGGAAAAACCGGAGCGCCCGGACGTGAGTTTCTGGTTTCCACCTTCTGATGTCACCAATCCTGCATTCATCCAGAACGCTATGGCATGCGAACAGCTGGGCGGAAGAACCCAGTACATCAATCTGCCTGAGGTGGAGATGGCCGACAGAATGTGTGGTGGGCATAAGCAGGTGAGCCAGATGGTAAGAAACATCTTCGACTGTCAGAGGGCTGGAGCCTTGCGAGCCACGGCTGATGGCGTAACGGGCAACCCTCTGCTCCGTGTGAACCTCACCTTTACCTCCACTCCCGAGGCGGCCCGACTCTTCTACAAGAAAGACCTGACCAATGGTTTCTTCGGGCGCATACCTTTCGCCTACAAAGCCCGTGGCGAGCGAAGCGGAAAGATTCCGCGACAGGAACGTACAACAAAGATTTCCTTGAAAAGCTCGATGGCTACCTGCTGAGGCTGGACAACTGCAAGGGCAGTTTTGTGGTGAAGCCGCTCAACAAGATAGCCGATAAGCTGGCAGAGGAAATGGCACGCCTTGCCGACCTTGCTGATGATGATACGCTCTGGGAACTCTCCCACCGCAGCATCTTCTCGGCATGGAAGAAGGGAGCCGTGCTGTGGATTCTGAACGACCAGAGCTGGTCGAAATCCATCGGCGACTTCGTTGAATGGTTCTGCTACTACGATTTGTGGTCGAAGGTTAAGGTGTTCGGCGACATGTTTAAAACGGGCGATGGGCAGGAAGAGGCTCAGAGAAGCGGTCCGAAAAACATGCTCGACCAGCTGGAGAATTCCTTCAACGAGCTGCAGTTGGAAACCCTGCGCCTGAGTCTGGGCAAGAATCAGGAAGGTACCAAGCATCAGCTCAACGTATGGAAGAACCGCCAGTTTATTACTTATAACAGCCAGACGAAACTCTATACCAAGACTGCAGAATATCTGACGGGTATACCGGCCAAGAAAAAGAAAGGGAAAGGGATATGATGGAGAAATATGAGATTCAGAAACTGCGCGAACTTCCGATAGAGAAGGTCGCGAAAGAGATGGGGATGAAGGTGGAGCACCATAAGGCGCTCTGCCCCTTCCATGACGACCACCACGCCAGCCTTACGTTCAACAAGACCAAGAATAGCTGCAGATGCTATGTATGCATGAGAAACTCCATCGGCACCATCGACCTGGCGATGAGATACCTGGGGAAGGATTTCCCGTCGGCTTGCCGATGGCTCGCAGAAGAACATCAGATTCAGCTGGAGGAGGATTCTTCTTCGGGGAAAAGCTCTTCCTTTGGGGGGTCTTCGGGCAGAGGGGCTTCTTCGGGCTCTTCATCCGATGGTTCTGCTTCGGGTGATAATTCGGGGAAATCTTCCTTCGATGCAAGCAGGTATGCTAGGTTCTTCGAACATCCCTGGCTCAACCAGGCAGCTCGAAGATTTCTCTTCGAGGAGAGGAAGATTGACTGGAGAGTGGTGAACTGGTGTAGACTTACTTCATGGACGGATAAGAAGGGCATCAACTGGCTGCAGATTCCTTACTTCGATACCGATGGGCGGCTTATAGGAATCCAGAACCGGAACCTGGATTACAAGAAGGAGCAGGAAGCTCCCCGCTTCCGGTTCCCTTACGGCGCAAGATGCAGCATCTATAACCTGCCGGTTGTGAAGAGACTGAAACCGGGCGAGAGGCTGTTTATTACGGAGGGATGTAGCGACTGCTGGGCGATGCTTTCTGCCGGTCATAAGGCGATAGCCATCCCTTCTGCCACGCTCCTCAAACCCGAGGATAAGCAGTTGCTGACGGATATCGGAAAACTGTATCAGGTGGAATTCCACATGTTTCCCGATCAGGATGTGCCGGGCGAAAGCCTCTTCATGCAACTCAGGGAGATGCTCCCCCAGCTGGTTCACCACCAGTTGCCACCGGGCTGCAAGGATTTCAGCGAATACTATCTTTTAGGGGCTGCTGCAACTTCCGGGAGCAAGGAGCCGATAAACAAATGATTAAAAAATTAAGATTATGGAAGATTTTATAAACCGTTCGTATACGAAGAAGGAACTGGGACTGATGTACTTTCCCGAGAGTATGCCACGCACGGCCGTGAATCATCTCATGAGTTGGATTCGCCGTTGCCAGCCGCTCTGGGATGAATTGCAGCAGATGGGATATGAAAAGACTTGCAAGTCGTTCACGCCCAAACAGGTGAAGGCTATTATCGATAACCTCGGGGAACCGGGATAGTTATTAGTGATTAAATGTTCCGATATCGCATGGTATCGCACGCTATCGCACACCTGATAAATCGGGATTTCGTATCTTTGCATCGTGATTCAGAAAGCGCGCAAAATCACTTGCCCAGTTGGAGAAAAATATCTCCCTAATTGGGGAAATAAAAAAGAAAATGAAACCAAGACTCCAAGCCTCGAAACGAGTCGCTTCGCAAAGTACTTCTTCTAAGAGAAATCTGAGGAAAGAGGAAAAAGCGAAACTTAGCAGGGGGCAGAAAAAAATCATGAACCAGAACATGAAGGCATTCATCCGGTATCTTATCGTGGCGATCTGCTCAGCCATCGTCATCTTCCTATCCAGCTCCTGCACGGCAGGACTCGTAATCGGAAAGAACCAGCGGCAACATCAGGAGAACAACATCTCCACCAAAGTAGATTCTACCTACTATGTGCCAACCATTACCATCCGGTAGTTTAGAGTTAATAGTTTATAACAATTTAAAATTCAAAAGATTATGGCAATTAATTTGAAAGCAAAGGAGACCCTTATCCAAGTAGGCGAAATGAAGGGTCAGTACAGATTCATCCTCGGTACCGAACTTTACAACAAGCTCTCAGAGAGCAAGGTTATCAAGGAGGCGGCTATCAGAAGCGGCGTTAGCGTGGGCGTGATGCAGGTTTGCTGGGATGCAGCAGGCGAGGTTATCAAGGCGTGGTGTACCGAAGGCCATTCCGTAGCCGTTCCGGGATTGGGAACCATGCGATTCGGCGTAAGAGCAAGAGTGTGCCTACCGTAGGCGAAGTGGCTACCAGTCTGATTACCAACCGCCGTGTTATCTTCACCCCAAGCGTTGACATCAAGCGCGAGCTGCAGGAAACCTCCATCCAGATTACCTGTTACGACCGCAACGGCAAAGTGGTGAAAAACGTTACTTCCGACGATAAGGGCGATGTGGAAGACCCAGACAACACCCCAGGTGGTGGCGGTTCGGATAATACCCCGGGCGGCGGAACCACCGGCGGTAATGAGGGCGACGGTTTGGAGTAAGAAAAGAGCCCCTGATGCAAGGAAACGAGCATCAGGGGCTTTTATCTTACTCCATTACATAGAGGATGGATGTATAGAGCTGCATCACGAGAATGTAGAAAAGAAAGCAGGGCGACAGGAGCGGATGCCTTGATTCATCGCATCATAAACCTGACTGATGCCCTTGATGCTCTCGCTCATGATGCCGTAACTCATGCTCATCACCATGACCGAGAAACAGATGTACGGAATGAGACTATGCGTGAACGGACCCGGAAAGAGGGTTCCTACGGCATTCAGCAGAATGGCATGGGGCAAGAGGGTGAGCGCCAGCAGGATACCTGCAGAGATGCACAACTCGATGAGCATCAGGCGCAAAGCCGTGCGCTGGCGATACTGGGTATGGTCGAAATGGAGCACCCTACTCTGCTTTACCACCCGATGGTGATGCTGATGAGCACTAGCCATACGAGCCATACTGAGGTGAGATGGTCTACAAAATGGCCCGTAAACCAGCGGATGCCCTCGGGGCTGGTAAGCGAATGGGTGAACGACTCGGGCATCGCAGCTGTAAGCAGCCACGAAACCAGAATCACCACTACTTCGGCTATTCCCAACAATAATGCCAGATAGGCCAATACTTTCTTATACATTCTTTAAAAAGCGCTTATTGAAACGAGTTATTCTTCATCTGCCTGCAGATGGTCGATATCGAGGATGCGGAGCTCGCAGGCTTTTACCACCAGGCGGGTGGCGTTGATGCCCATGCCGTGATTGCCGTCAGGGAAGAGTTTCTGAACCAGTTCTGCCTGTCGCTTCTCCAGACTCTTTACGCCGAAAGGCATTCCGCGCAGGTTGGTAATCTGCTCCTTGGTGTAACCCAGCGCAAGATGGCGCAGGAAACGCTCGTCATACTCATCAATCTCATAATTCACCAGAGCCTCCTGACGCATCAGCTGGCTGTTTACGCTCCGCTTGAAACGGTCTACTATCTTCTGAAGGATAGGCTGGTTGAACACCAGTTTCTTACCTCCCATGCAGCTCGCCACATCGCCACGCGTAAGGAGTTCGCCACTCTTCAGAATGATGCCGTCGCAGCCCGCATCGAGCACATCTACCCAGAGTTTTTCGTTCAGAATTTCTCCTGTAAAGATGAGCACTTTCACGTCAGGATACTGCTCCTTGGTCTGGCGGCAGATTTCTACGCCTACCGTGGTGGAACCGCCCAGTCCGAGGTCGAGCAGAACCAGATCGGGCAACTGCTGCTTGATGAGTTTCCAATAGGCTATTTCGCTCTCGGCAGTACCGATGATTTCAGCCTCGGGAATATCATTCTTGAAGATACCCTCTGTACCTTTCAGTTCCAGGGGCACGTCTTCTACTATGATGACTTTAAAATTTTCCATTTTCTGATATTTTTATTTTCTTATGATTTTAAACTTTTCCATTTGATGCGTGCCGGCAGCACGGCCTCTATCCTGAGGCAACCCTTATCGCCCTGGCAAGCCTTGATGCCGCAGCCGCGCAGATTGGTAATCTCGCCCAGTTCCCTCACAATCTGACGGCACAGGAGATAGCGCAAATCGCCCGTCAGAGGGGTGAAGAGCTGGGCATGTAGCGCAGCATCATAGGCCACATCCTGCTGGTCAATCCAATATCTCACGTAGGCAGAACCCGGAATCTCAGCCACTCCGGTATGGTAATCCTTGGATTTGCCGCGCATCAGAGAAACAAGATAACGGTTCAGGAAATCATCTGCCTTGATGTTGCCTTCTACCTGCTCCATCGCCTGGGCGCTGAGCAGAGAATAGAGCGATTTATAATAAGCTACCAGTTCCTTGAGCGAATCTACATCATCGGGCTGCGAATCGATAAGCTGGCGGATGCGCGACGGATAATACATCGTTTCGTGCTTGAGCGTAGACAGACAGTTGTCGAGCACGGAATTGGAGATATGAAGCTTATCGTTCTCGTATTCAGCCTATGCAGCTCATCGGTCATCAGCTCCAGTTTCAGGGATTCCTGCTCAGCCTCGTCGGTTCGCTTAGCCTTGGTCTGTTCAATCATGCAAACCGGTAGCTCAGCACGTGGCGGTAATAGAGCAGATAATAAGCCAGCGGCAACTGCAGCAGCAACAGGATGAGCAGCACCACGGCCACGGTCTTCGAGTTCTCGCTCTGCTGCATCGTGTGCACGTAATTAGCGAGCGTATTATCGGCACTTATCTCGCGGAACAGCTGGGTATAAACCTTGTTGTTGCTCTGGTAGAGCGACCATTGGTGCAACGCCAGGGCAGCCACGGCACACTCGTTTCTCAGGTCCAGGATGACGTGATAATTGGTTGGCAGTCCGGAGCGTATCCAGAAGAGTTCTGCCGCCATTCCCACCTCCGGATGAGCACCATGAGATACTTGCCGTCAGGATATTTCGACAGATAGAACGCATTGAGATAATGGCGCGAAGAATCGGCAAAGGCCAGGGTGCGCTGGTAGGTGCCGCTGATATTGCTGAAGTAGGCGCTATCTGCAAAATCGTCGGCACGCTGGAGATTGGCATCTACGTTCGTCTTGTGATGATTGTGGCGCTGGCGGATGTCGTTGGCCTTCTTAGCCTCGCAAGGCTGGACCGCAGCCGACAGCAGCACGAAGAACATGATGATGATGCCCAACAACTGATGGGTTCGGCGGACGATACCTTTAGGCAGACGGAAACTGAAGCGGCTCCCCTCGCCCAACTTGCTTTCTGCCTTGATTTGGCAGCCGGCAAAGAGCGAACTCACCTTCTTATATTTCTCTATGATGCCCTTGCAGTTGAGCAGTCCGAAGCCGTGACCGTCTGTATAGGTCCGGTCGAAGACATGCGCCAGCTGCTCCTCGTCCATACCCTTTCCGGTATCTGAGATGCTGATTTCCACGAAGTCAGAAACCTTGGCGCTAATGGTTACCTTTCCGCCTTCGGGTGTAAACTTGCGGGCATTATCGGCTATGGTATTGATCATGAAGAGCGTAAGGATGCGGTCGGCCTTGACCACGGCATCTGTAGGTTCTACATCGAGTTTCACGCCCTGCATCTGGAAGCTCATCTTGCCCTTGCTTACAATATCGAAAAGCTGCTGGAGCGGGAAACTTTCGATACGCAGGCTGAGTGAGCCCTGGCGCATCTGAATCCACTCTGTAAGCACGTTGTTATATTGGTTTATCTTATCCGTGAGTTCGGCGATATACTGGTAGCGTTCTTGCCGCACCTCATCGCTTTCGCCCCCTTCGGAGAGTCGGTTTACCTCGTGAATCATGCGGTCGATGAAAGGCGTAATACTGTTTACGAGCGAAATCTTAGCCCTTTGTTCCAGATTGCGTTTCTTGTTTTCTTCGATATGCAGTCGGGTTACGTTCAGGTCATCCTGAACCTCCTCCTGCTTATCTTTTAATTCGTTGATTTTCTTAGTGTTATTCTCGCTCCACTCACGCAAAGGTGCAAGCAGTTTATCCATCGACTGGTTCTTCATCTTCTTGCGCTTCATGTGGTCGAAAACGTAGAGTAGCACCACCACGAGCACAATCATCGCCACCACGGCAGCAATCATCAGGTTGAGCTGCTGGGCGTTCTCGTCGAGTGCCGCGGCACGTGCCTCCAGCTGGCGGTCCTGTCGCGAACGGTCCTGCAAATCCAGATAGATATTGCGGTTGTAATCGCTCTGCTGCTTATCATCTATAGCCGAATAAACCAGACAGAGTCTTTCACGTATCGACGCTACGAGGTCGGGTGCCTGCTCGATGGCCTTGTTGTCGTTCAGGGCATGATTCAGGCAGTCGAGCGCAGAAGAATAATCATGGATATCCCAGAAACATTCAGCCAGCGTACGGTTGGCTCCGGCAGTCTGATAAACATCTCCGTAGCTCGAAAAGAGGTTGAGGGCACGCTGGGCAAAGTTGCCTGCCAGCAGATTGTTTGGCATCTGCTCGATGTTGAGATACTGGAAGGCAGGCAGGTTGTTGCGTATGAGGAAATCGCTCACCTCTCCTTTTCTGAGGTGCTCGCTTATAGATTGCAGGGCGTTAGCCTGCCAGTAAGGATAAGGATGGGCAGGGTCGCTAGCCAGCATGTAGCAGCTGATCAGCCGGTCGAATTCCGCCTGATTGATTTCGTTTTCGGTTCCCTTGACGATAGCTCCGCCCGAACCTATATTATAAAGATAGTTGAGATATTGTGCCGAATCCTGTTCCAGTTCATCTGGGTCCAGACGGTTAAGCTCCTGAAGCATCGGCTCGTCTAAGCCCACATAATAAAAATAGGTGGCGGCCACAATATAGAATTCAGATTTCGCATAAATCACGCGTTTGCTTTCCCTCGGGGGCATGGAATTCACCTCTTCGCGAATTCTGCGCAAACGCCTCATCGCCTTTTCGCGATAAGCATAAAAATCTTTGTTGTGCGATTCTCTCTGGCAGAGTCGCATGTTCTGAACATCGGCAATAGCGAGTTCTATCTGATTATCGCTCTCCTCTTCAACTTTCCTCAGCCATCCCTTGGCACCCTTGTAATCCATCTTGGCTATACATACGAAGGCAAGGTTGTTATAGGCTTCGGCACGGCCTGAGGGATAATCTTCTGAAAGCTTCAAAGCCCTCTCAGCCAGCACTTTAGTAGAATCGAGATTGCGATAATGATAAGCATAGGATTGCTCGTTCAGCTCGTCTACCCTTGCCTTATTCGCAGGAGAACAAGCTGAAAGAAAAAGAGCCGCCACCACCAGAATTGATGATGGCGACATGAAAAAGAAGGATGCTGAAATTTGCATCTCGAATGAAAAATAGTCTAAATTAAGCGCGAGCCTTCGCGATGTAACCGAGAGCCTCCTGACACTTGGCTGTGATGGCAGCCCAGTCGCCAGCAGCAACTGTCTCCTTAGGGAAGAGCTTAGAGCCCATACCTACGCAGAGAACGCCAGCCTTGATCCAAGGAGTAAGATTCTCCTCTGTTGGCTCTACGGCACCTGTTACCATGATGTTGCTCCAACGCAAAGGTGCCATTACGTTCTTAACGAATGAAGGACCACCTACGTTACCTGCTGGGAATACCTTGGTTACGTCGCAACCGGCAGCCTGAGCATTATTGATTTCAGTTACAGAACCGCAACCTGGTGAATAAGGAACCAGACGACGGTTGCAAACTGGAGCAATATCTGGGTTGAAGTTAGGACCTACGATGAAGTTAGCGCCGAGCTGGAGATACAGAGAAGCTGTACCGGCATCAACAACTGTACCTGCACCCAGAATCATCTCAGGACAAGCCTTGTCGGCCCACTTTACCAACTCTCCGAAAATCTCGTGAGCGAAGTCACCACGGTTAGTAAACTCGAAAACACGTACGCCACCCTCGTAACAAGCCTTGATGACGTTCTTGCAGATTTCAACATCCTTATTGAAGAAAACAGGTACCATACCAGTCTCTTTCATGGCTGCCATAACCTGCATTTTGCTAAACTTTGCCATTACCTTATATGAATTAACAATGAATAGTTTATAGTTTATAGGAGGCTACGCCGTAAGCAAGACTGTCTATAAACTATCAACTATAAACTTTAAACTATAATTATCTCTGAACGCGACCATTAGCGTTACCGCCAGCCAGGCTCTCTACCTCGTCAGCAGATACCAGGTTGAAGTCGCCAGGGATAGTATGCTTCAAAGCAGAAGCAGCTACCGCAAACTCAAGAGCCTCGCCCTGAGTCTCCTTAGTAAGAAGACCGTGGATCAGACCACCAGAGAAAGAGTCGCCACCACCAACGCGGTCGATGATAGGGTTGATGTCATAGTGCTTGCTCTGATAGAACTCCTTACCATCATAGATAAGAGCCTTCCAGCCGTTGTGTGTAGCAGAGAGAGATTCGCGGAGAGTAGAAACAACATACTTGAATCCGAACTCCTTCATCATGCCCTTGAAGATTCCGTAATAACCCTCAGCATCAGTCTTACCGCCCTCTACGTCAGCATCTGGCTTGAAGCCCAGGCAGAGCTGAGCATCTTCCTCATTACCGATGCAAACATCAACATACTTCATCAGAGGACGCATAACAGAGATAGCCTTCTCAGAAGTCCAGAGCTTCTTGCGGAAGTTGAGGTCAACAGAAACAGTTACGCCGTGACGCTTAGCAGCCTCACAAGCCAACTTGGTAAGTTCAGCAGCCTTGTCGCTAATAGCTGGAGTAATACCGCTCCAATGGAACCATTGGGCACCCTCCATAATCTTGTCGAAATCGAAATCAGATGGGTCAGCCTCAGCAATTGCGCTGTGTGCACGGTCGTAGATTACCTTGGATGGGCGCATAGAAGCACCAGTCTCGGCATAGTAGAGACCTACGCGGTCGCCACCACGAGCGATGAACTCTGTGTTAACGCCGTAACGACGGAGACCGTTGACAGCAATCTGACCGATCTCGTGCTTAGGGAGCTTAGATACGAAGTAAGCATCATGACCATAGTTAGCCAAGCTTACAGCTACGTTAGCCTCACCACCACCAGATGATGCGAAGTGATTCACTCTGAATGAAACGATCATTGCCTTCTGGTGATAAACGAAGCATGATCTCACCTAATGTTACAATTTTTGCCATGTTTGATAGTTTTAATTTTTTTGTTTTTTATTTTGTTTGTTATGAGTAACAAATTAAATTCCACTTTTCAGTAGAGAAATGAAGTACAATTATCAGTTGTCGTTCAATTTCGAGGGCAAAAATAACCATAATTTCTCGAATAACGAAATAAAATCGCATTTTTTTTTGTTTTCCGTGCAAAAAAGTTGCTGTGTCTTCGCACAATTCAAAAAATTGTTGTATATTTGCGGCAAAATTCGTACTTGTGGTCGCACACAACAGAATTGCTTAATACTAATTGTGGTCTGTGCACAGCTAGGAAGTACCTGCGACGTTTTATCTATCGTAGCCCCCAGGAGAGGCTCCTTATATAATAAGTACACGCGAAGCAACCAGACCCGTAATGCTAAAAAACAATGGCCGAAAAAATCAGAATCAAGGATATTGCCGAGAGAGCTGGCGTATCCGTTGGAACCGTAGACCGAGTTCTGCACGACCGTCCAAACGTGTCGAAACCTGCACGCGACAAGGTCGAGAAAGCCCTCAAGGAAATGAATTATCAGCCTAATGTGTACGCCAGCGCTCTGGCTTACAACAAATCCTATACCTTCTACCTGCTGATTCCGAAACATGAATCGGAGGCTTACTGGGAGGAAATAGAGGAAGGCGCAAAAAAATGTGAAGATACCCGACGTGACTTCCATATTGATGTAGAGATTCGTTTCTATGAGCGTTCCAACGAGGAATCGTTCCGCGAAGAAGGCAACAAGATTCTTGAGGCCAGTCCGGAAGGAGTCATCGTGGTGCCTTCATGCTAGACGTAACCCGCGAGTTTACCGAGGCGTTGCATCACAAAAGCATCCCGTTCATCCTGCTCGACTCCTACATGCCCGATCTCCGTCCGCTCTCTTTCTTCGGTCAGGATTCGTTCTGTTCCGGTTTCTTCGCAGCCAAGATGCTGATGATGCTTGCAGCAAAGGAAGATGAAATCCTGCTCATGAGGCAGACCAAAGACGGAAGAGTGGTCAGCAAGCAGCAGGACAACCGAGAGGTAGGATTCCGCCATTACATGCACGACCACTTCCCTAACGTGAAGATTACCTTGCTCGACCTGCCGTTGAGCGGCACACGTGCTGAATTCGTCAAAATGCTGGAGAAGTTCTTTGCCGTGCATCCGAACATCCACCATTGCATCACCATGACTTCGAAGGCGCACATCGTGGGCGACTTCCTGCTGAAGACCAACCGCCGCGACGTTCAGATCATGGGCTATGATATGGTGGAGAAAAACGCCCGCTGTCTGCGCGAAGGAAGTATTTCCTTCCTCATCGCCCAGCACGCCTACATGCAGGGTTACTCCTGCGTAGACACGCTCTTCCAGGCCATCGTGCTGAAGAAGAAAGTTACACCGGTAAACTATATGCCTATCGAGCTACTGATGAAGGAAAATGTAGATTTCTATCGCAGAACCCAGCTCTAAGGCTATCGGGCAGAACAGGGTTTCCGCATGGAAGAATATTCTTACAGGAATATTATAAATTATAAACAATAAATAAAAAACAGACTACGTATGGAACAATCAAGTTTTATCAAGATTAACCCTGCCGACTCGGTAGTGGTTTGCTTGCGCCCTATGAAGAAGGGTGAAACGATTGAAGTAGATGGCAAGACCATCACATTATTGCAGGATACTCCTGCAGGACACAAGGTGCTCATCAACGATGCTGCCGAGGGTACAGATATTCTGAAGTATGGCTACCCTATCGGTCATGCAAAGACCGGTCTCAAGGCGGGCGAATGGGTAAACGAGAACAACCTCAAGACTAATCTTGCCGGTACGCTCGAATATACCTACAACCCGGTTAACGAGCAGCTGAACATCGCTAAGGAAAACCGCACCTTCAAGGGCTACGTTCGCAAGAATGGCGAAGTAGGCGTAAGAAACGAAATATGGGTAGTTCCTACCGTGGGCTGCGTTAACGGCGTGGCTGAGAAGCTGGTAGAACTCCTCAAGAAAGAAACAGGCAGCGAAGGCATCGACGCCATCCACGCATGGCACCACAACTTCGGTTGCTCACAACTCTCGGGCGACCATGAGAATACCCGCAAGGTGCTTCGCGATATCTGTCTGCATCCAAACGCAGGTGCCGTGCTCGTTCTCTCGCTCGGCTGCGAGAACAACCAGCCAGATGATTTCATGAAGATGCTCGGCAACTATGATCACGACCGCATCAAACTTCTTGTAACACAGAAGGTTGAAGGCGATGAACTCGAGGAAGGCATGAAGATTCTGCGCAACCTCTATGCCCTGGCTAAGGAAGACAAGCGCGAGGAAGTTCCGGTAAGCAAACTGCGCGTAGGTTTGAAGTGTGGCGGTTCTGACGGCTTCAGCGGAATTACAGCCAACCCATTGGTAGGTGAATTTAGCGACTGGCTCGTAGCTCAGGGCGGTACAAGCATCCTGACAGAGGTACCGGAAATGTTTGGCGCAGAAACCATTCTGATGAACCGTTGCGAAAATAAGGAACTCTTCGACAAGACCGTTCACCTGATTAACGACTTCAAGGAGTACTTCCTGAGCCATGGTGAACCAGTTGGCGAGAACCCTTCTCCAGGTAACAAGGCAGGTGGTATCTCAACCCTCGAAGATAAGGCTTTGGGTTGCACCCAGAAGTGCGGCCGTGCTCCGGTAAGCGGCGTGCTCCAATATGGCGACCGTCTGGAGACAACCGGTTTGAACCTGCTTTCAGCTCCGGGTAACGACCTTGTAGCAGCCACAGCTCTGGCTTCAGCAGGTTGCCAGCTCGTTCTCTTCACCACAGGTCGCGGAACCCCATTCGGAACCTTTGTGCCAACGATGAAGATTTCTACCAACAGCAATCTGGCAAAGAACAAGCCAAACTGGATTGACTTCAACGCCGGCGCTCTGGTAGAAGGTGTAGAAATGAAAGACTTGGTAAGCAAGTTTATTGATAAGATTATAGCCGTAGCAAGTGGCGAGGAGGCTCGCAACGAGTATAATGGCTATCGTGAAATCTCCATCTTCAAGAATGGAGTAACTCTTTAATTAAGAAGAAAAAAGAAGTATGAGTAATAAAAAAGGTTTGCTGGCGTTGTCGCCATTATTTTTGCTGATTGTCCTCATCGTGGCTTTTACCGTATATTCGGTAGACAGCAGTCATCAGGACACCAGCCTCTCGCTCACAGTAGCGTTCATGATTTCGAGCATTTATGCCGTGGCTATTTCCGGCGGAATGCCTGTCAGGAAACGAGTGGACACATACAGCAAGGGTGCCGGCGCCAACAACCTGATGCTCATGCTCTGGATTTACGTGCTGGCTGGCTCGTTTGCCGCATCAGCCAAGGCGATGGGAGCCGTTGATGCAACCGTCAACCTGGCGCTCAGCATCCTGCCAGCCAGCATGATTCTGCCAGGACTCTTCCTGGCTGCCTGCTTTATCTCCGTATCTATCGGAACAAGTGTGGGAACCGTAGTGGCTCTGGTTCCGATAGCCGCCGGACTGGCCCACTCGATGGATGCTAACGTAGGCATGATGACCGCCATCATCGTAGGTGGCGCTTATTTCGGCGACAACCTCTCGTTCATCTCCGATACGACGGTTGTTGCTACGCAGACGCAGAACTGCAAGATGAGCGATAAGTTCAAGGTCAACTCCATGATTGTGGTTCCGGCCGCCGTACTCGTGCTCATCGCCTATTCTGTCATGGGAGTCGGTCTTCAGACCCCAACCCACATCAACGAGGTAGAATACATGAAAGTATTGCCTTACCTCACCGTCCTCGTTACCGCTATTGCCGGCATGAATGTAATGGCTGTTCTCACTCTGGGCACCCTACTCTGTGGCGCCATCGGCATAGGCAGTCATCTTCTGGGTGCCTCCGGAAGCTACGACCTCTTTGGCTGGTTCTCAGCCATGGGCAACGGCATTATCGGCATGGGCGAACTCATTATCATCGCCATGATGGCAGGTGGTATGCTCGAAATCATCCGCGAAAACGGCGGAATCGATTTCATCATCAACAAGATTACAGCCCACGTAAACAGCAAGCGTGGAGCCGAACTTCTATCGCCGCCCTCGTTTCGATGGTAAACATCTGTACGGCAAATAATACGGTAGCGATTCTGACAGTAGGAAATATTTCGAAAAAGATAGGCGACCGGTTTGGCGTAGACAACCGCAAGGCAGCCAGCATTCTCGACACCTTCTCATGCATGGTTCAGGGATTGATTCCTTATGGCGTACAGATGCTCCTGGCAGCCGGCCTGGCCAATCTCAGTCCGATGGACATTCTTCCTTATCTCTACTATCCGCTGGCGATAGGTGTGGCAGCCCTGCTGGCCATCCTCTTGCGCTATCCTAAGAGATACAGTTAGGAAGACTTCTAAAAATCAGAGGAGGGTCTCCTTCTGCGTTAGAGATTTCTTGACAGGAAGAACAAAACTTTATTATTGACTATTAATAAGAACAAGGCATATGAATTTTCTTCAGCGCAACCTTTTTACTAAGCTCCGTGCCGACAACTTCGGCTTCAAGGAAGAAATGGAACCGATGACTACCTTTAAGAAGAAAAAGATAGCTCAGATGCTCAAGAACGTGAATGATGTTCCTGCCGGAAAGGTGAAGATGAACAACGGTTTTCTGAACCGACGGCTCAGTAAGATTCAGGAAGATGAACGCCACGCCATCGATACCTCTATCGAGACTATTTATCTGCTGCGCATCATCGTGGCAAACGTAAATGGAATGCTGGCTAACGGAATCAATCTCAGAGGAATCATCCAGTTGGGAGACTACCTGAGAACCCGAGGCGACAAGGTAGATTTCGTGAAACTGGGGAAGTGGCTTGCCAAGCTCCGCATCCAGCGCATCGCCCAGCTGGAAGGAAGCGTGCTCATCACCTTCTTCGATTTTGAACAGGACGAAATCCCATTCGTTCATCACATAGAAAGAGGCGCCTACAAGCTGACGCTCCGTTCGCTCTACTATAATATCATGGATCAGCAGGCCATTCAGTTTGAGCAGACCAGCAGCGGCTTTGTACGCACCACGGGGGGAACCATGCGCAAGAATCTGCGCCGCAGCATGCGCTATCTGCAATACGCTCCGATAGAAACCATGAGCAATTTCATGAACAATTTCTTCCGTTCATTATCTGAGATTGAAGAATAAATTTCAGTAAGGATTGAAGGGGTTAACCTGGGATTCATCAGGACGAAGAGTAAAATATCTATAAAATTAATCTCTTAGTAGTACGATTTTCATCTGATTTTCGTATCTTTGCATCTATGAAAAAGTTATTTATCTCTATTATAGCATCCATTATTGCCTTGGGAGCCCATGCCCAGGTGCAATGCGAAGACACTTGTCGGCACGTTCACGGCATCGATTGAGTCATTATCAGGGCAACGTGTTCTGGGAAACCGTGGGCGACAACTCTAAGATGGCTTACGTTTATCTGAAAGCTACCGAGGGCGGAACCAACATCGACAGCAAATACAAGAAGAATATAGACCTGGCTCATCGCTACGGAATGAAAGTAGGTTCTTATCATTTCTACAGACCCCGCATCCCACAGCAGACGCAGTTGGAAAATTTCAAGGCCCAATGCCGTCCGGGAGATCAGGACCTCTTGCCTATGATTGATGTGGAGACGAAAAGCGGCATGAATACAGAAGAATTCTGCGATTCGCTCTTTAAGTTTCTGCATCTCGTAGAGAAAGCATATAAGCAGAAACCCCTCATCTATACGGGAGCCAATTTCTATGACAACTATCTTCTAGGCAAGCTAGACAGCTACAAGCTGATGATTGCCCAGTATACGAAGCGCATCCCTGTATTGCGCGATGGTAGAGATTTCGAAATGTGGCAATATACGGGTAAGGGCAAACTCAACGGAATAAACGGCTATGTTGACAAAAGCCGTTTCATGGGGCGCCACAAGCTCAGAGAAATCAGATTCAGACATCGATAGTACTTGGAACCCTGAACTTGGAACTTTATGATTAGCTTCAAGGTAAAGAGTTGATAAGGTCTGGAAGTAGAGAAGCATGAATTATATAAGTAAATTAATAAACACAAAATAGAATTATGGCAATTATAAAATGTCCGGAATGCGGACGCCAAATTAGCGATAAAGCACCTACCTGCCCTAGTTGCGGAGTAGAAATAGCAGGCAAAATTACCAAATGCCCAAATTGTGGCGAGATTTATTTCAGCAACCTGGAAATGTGTCCTAACTGCCATGAGCTGAATCCTTCGCTCACAAGAATGACGCCTCCGACAGGAATGAGCCAGCAGACTCCTGCCAGCCAGGCTTCTATGACTCAGCAGCAAGAAGCTGAAAACGCAGCCAGACAGAATGCAATCAGACAAGAAGAAATCCGCCGTCAGGACGCTCTCAGACAGGACGCTCGTCCTCAGACACCTGTCAGAACAGCAACACCTCCTACTCCACCCGTTCCTCCGGTTCGCCCACAGCAATCTAATTCTCAGAACGGCGGAAACGGCGAGGGAACCCAGGAAAAGAAAAAAAGCAACCGTGGCGTCATCATCATCTCTCTGATTTTCGCCTTCCTCGTTTGTGGCATTTTCTACTATTTCTATGATAGTGCCAATAAGAATAAGGAACTGGAAGCTTACGAGTATGCGATGCAGAGTAGCGACCCGATGGTTCTGCAGAGTTACCTAGATACTTACAAAGATGCTGACGAGGCGCATCGTGATTCCATCATGGCTCACCTCGAACTTCTGAAACAGACCGATCAGGACTGGACCAACGCCGTAGTAAGCGGTTCGAAAGAGGCCCTGCAGGCTTATCTCGACAAATACCCAAACAGTCCACACAAGCAGGAGGTTTTGAACAAGATAGATTCCATCGACTGGAATGTGGCCAAGAATGCTGATAATGTAGAAGCTTACCAGGCTTATCTCGCCGCTCATGCTGACGGTTCGCATATCGAAGAGGCTGAGAATGCGATGAAGAAAGCCAAGAGCAGAGATTTGCAGCCAGAAGAGAAAGATATGGTAAGCAGTCTGTTCCGCCATTTCTTCCAAAGCATCAATACCCGCGATGCTGATGGTTTGCAGGCTTCATGCGAAGACATTCTCTCTTCGCTTCTGGGTAAGAATTCTGCTACCAAGGCAGATGTTGTTACCTTTATGAATAAGCTTTATAAGGAAGATGTGACCAACCTGAACTGGTTCCTCACCAACGATTATAAGATAAAGAAGCGCGAGGTGGGTGACGAAGATTATGAATATCAGGTTCAGTTCTCAGCACGTGAGGAAGTTCAGCTTACCGACGGTACTAAGAAAACCAACCATTTCAAAATCAACGCAACCGTTTCGCCAGACGGCAAGGTTTCTGCGTTCAACATGTCGAAGATTAATGCCGCAGAATAGAATAAAAAACGCCCTGCAAGATCAGGAACTTCATTTCTGAATGTTCCCTTCTTGCAGGGCGTTTCTTTTTACCTTCATGTTTCGGGAAGGTTCTCATGTCCGAGAACCCGTTCCCTTCTTTTAGAAATTACTTTGCATCTTTCATCTGACGGAGCAAATCTTTCTGCTTATCATTCAACCCGGTTGGCAACTTCACGTTGTAAGTAATCATCAGGTCGCCAAAGGTTCCGTCACCTCGGTCGTATCCTTTTCCGCGAACACGAACCTTCGTGCCATTCTGCGTTTCCGGCTTAATCTTCAGTTTGATTTTAGAACCATTACTCAATTTAATGATTCCTTCGCCGCCCAGCAGAGCCGTATAAAGGTCGATATTCACATTCATGTTCATTTCGCCGTTATTGGCACGACCATTCTGGCCGCAACCGCCGCCACAACCACCAGTACCGAAATCAGCACCAGCTCCGTAGCCTGCCCCATTAAAGCCGCTACCATAACCGGCAGAACCATTAAAACCGCCAAAATTGCCGGAACCGAATCCTTCAGCCGACTGCTGACTTCTGCCACGACCTCCGAAGAGATTTTCGAAGAAGCTGGAGAAACCTCCGCCTCCGCCAAACTGGCTGAAGTCGAAACCCTCGAATGGATTTCCACCTGCTCCACCATAGCTTCCGGAACCGCCTGCACCACCAGCTCCGCCGAAACCGCCGAATGCATCAGCATTCTTCCATTGTTCGCCATACTGGTCGTATTTAGCACGCTTATCTGGGTCAGAAATCACCTCATACGCCTCGTTCAGCGCCTGGAACTTAGCCTTCGCCTTCGGGTCGTTAGGGTGCAAATCTGGGTGAAACTGTTTTGCACGTTTACGATACGCAGCTCTCACATCCTTCTGCGGAATGTTCTTGTCTACGCCGAGAATCTTGTAATAATCAACAAATGCCATATTATAAAACCTCCTATTTTTTAGTTTTTAAAAAATATCCAACAAAAAGTATGCCTATTTAAGTTCTTTTTTGTACTTTTGCAGAGAAAATAAGAAACAGAGCTCAACTGATGGGCTTTCATTACTCAAAAGTAATACATTAATTTATATGAAACAATTATTTGCTGCGCTTCTTCTGGCGCTAACTTTCAATTCACAAGCGATGGCACAACAACGTACCGTAAAACTGAGAGTGATAGAGACAAGCGATGTGCACGGCTCTTTCTTCCCTTACGATTTCATCAACCGTAAGCCAAAAGCAGGAACCTTGGCGCGCGTTTCTTCCTACGTCAATAATTTGCGAAAAGACTACAAGGATAACCTCATCCTCTTGGAGAATGGCGATATTCTGCAGGGACAGCCTACCTGCTATTATTATAATTATGTAAACACAGAGGCTAGAAACGTGGCTGCCGATGTGGTAAACTACATGAAGTATAATGCGCAAGTGTTTGGCAATCATGATGTTGAAACGGGTCATCCAGTTTACGACAAATGGATAAAAGAACTCAATTGCCCAGTTCTAGGTTCCAACATCATCAGCACTTCTACAGGCGAGCCATATGTTAAGCCTTATCTCATCCTGAACCGCGAGGGCGTGAAGGTGGCAGTCTTGGGAATGATTACCCTGCCATTCCAAACTGGCTCACGGAGAATCTCTGGAGCGGACTGAAATTTGAAAATATGGTAACAAACGCCCGCAAATGGGTGAAATATCTTCAGGAGAATGAGAAACCGGATGTCATCATCGGCCTCTTCCACAGCGGAAAAGACGGAGCATCCAGACTGCCGAATATGATGAAGACGCCTCTATCAAGGTGGCAAAAGAAGTGCCGGGCTTCGACCTCGTTCTCTTCGGCCACGACCATACGCGCGACAACGAAACCGTAACCAATACTGATGGAAAGCAGGTGGTTTGCCTGGATCCTGCCAACAACGCCATTAACGTGGCTGATGCTGAAATAACCCTCACCCTCAACAAGAAAAAGGTGAACGGAAAGAAGCAGCTGGTGGTAACTGGCAAAAAGGTGACAGGCAAGATTGTGGATGTGACAGATTGTCCTATAGACGAGGATTTCATGAAGACTTTCGAACCTCAGATTGCGGAAGTAAAGAAATATGTGGGCAAGCAGATTGGCAACTTCAAGACTACCATCTACAGCCGCGACCAGTTCTTCGGCAGTTCTGCTTTCAACGATTTCATCCTCAACCTCCAGTTGCAGATAACAAAAGCCGACATTTCGTTCAACGCTCCCCTTCAGTTCAACGCGGTTCTGAAAGCCGGCCCAATCTACGTGAGCGACATGTTCAATCTCTATAAATATGAGAACCAGCTCTACGTAATGCGCATGACGGGCGAAGAAATCAGAAAGCATCTGGAAATGAGTTACGACCTTTGGGTGAACACCATGAAGAGCCCGGACGACCATCTCCTGCTGCTCGATGAGAAGACCGTTGGCGACCAGCAACGCCTCGGTTTCAAGAATCTCTCGTTCAACTTTGATAGTGCTGCGGGGATCGATTACGAAGTTGACGTAACCAAGCCAGACGGTGAGAAGGTGAAGATTCTGCGCATGAGCAACGGCGAACCTTTCGATGAGAAGAAATGGTACAAGGTAGCCGTTAACAGCTATCGTGGAAATGGCGGCGGCGAACTCCTAACCAAGGGTGCCGGAATCCCGAAAGACAGTCTTGAAAGCCGAATCATCTATCGCAGCAAGCGCGACCAGCGCTACTATCTGATGGAAGAAATTGAAAAGATGGGAACGGTTGATGCAAAACCAAACAACAATTGGAAGTTTGTGCCGGAAGCATGGACCAAGCCTGCTGCCCAGCGCGATTTCGAATTGCTGTTCGGTAAGAAGAAATAGCTCCTCGAAACGCTTCTGGAAAAGCATATTATAAAGTTCAAAGTAAAAAAGCAAATAAGTTCAAAATAAAGAATGAAGTATTGGTTTATATTTTGCAAGACTGATCTCTTGCTCGAAAAGAAAGAAGATGGAACCTATACGATTCCTTGTTCAGAAGAGAGTCCAATCCCAACAAAGCCTTGGACTCACATTCTCAATATTACCCCGATGGAAGACGGAACAGAGGTGAAGACCTTCACCATTCCTGAGCCCGTTACCGGCAATCCGAAGTACGAAATGTGCGGTTTGCGCCCTAGTTTCTACAAACTCTCTCCTGCCCTTTACCAGAAAGCAGGAAAGTGTCAGGAGCTCAACTATTGGGACATGAATACCCAATTCTGCGGCGTTTGCGGAGCTCCGATGAAAATGGCAACCGACATCAGTAAGAAATGTACAGAATGCGGCAAACAGGTCTGGCCTTCGCTTGCCACAGCCATCATCGTTCTGATTAAGAAAGATGATCAGGTCTTGCTGGTACACGCTCGCAATTTCAAGGGAAATTTCGACAGTCTCGTGGCTGGTTTCGTTGAGACTGGCGAGAATTTGGAAGAGGCGGTTCATCGTGAAGTAATGGAAGAAACCGGTCTGACTATCAAGAACTTGAAATATTTCAGTTCCCAGCCTTGGCCTTATCCGAGCGGTCTGATGATTGGCTTCTCGGCAGAATATGTAGATGGAGAAATTCATCTTCAGAAAGAAGAACTCTCTCGTGGTAAATGGTTCACGAAAGAGAATCTCCCTATTCTCCCAGAGAAACTTTCCATCGCCCGAAAACTCATCGACGCCTGGCTGGCGGACAAACTCTAATAATGAGGACAAACTCTAAAAGTGAGGATAAACTCTAAAAAAATGATGAAAGAGAAACTTTGGAATGCAAACTACATCAAGGTGATGACTACCAACTTTCTGTTGTATTTCGCCTTCTATCTGCTCACACCTTTGCTCCCTCTCTATCTGAGCGAAAATTTTGGAGCCACGAAAGATGTGATTGGAATTGTGCTGAGCGGCTATACGGTTGCCGCCCTCATCATTCGTCCGTTCAGCGGATATGTGGTTGACAGCTTTTCGCGCAAGAAGGTTCTGATGGTCTGTCTCTCGGCCTTCGCCATCTTCTTTGCCGGCTATATTGCAGCCAGCACGATCCTGATGTTTGCCATTTGCAGAACCCTGCACGGAGGTCCGTTCGGAGCCGTAACGGTTGCCAACAGCACCTGCGCCATCGACGTTCTTCCGGCAAGTAGGAGAAATGAAGGAATCGGACTCTACGGACTGAGCAACAATTTTGCCATGGCAATTGCTCCATCCATCGGAATCTATCTCCATAATGCGGTAGACAGTTACATGATTCTCTTCTGGATAGCTTTCATCGTGGCGATTGCCTCAGTTGTGATTGCAGGAACCATCCGCCTCCCCGAAAAGGAAATCGTTAAGAACAAGGAGAAGCTTTCTCTCGACCGCTTCTTCCTGACGCGTGCCTGGCTCCTTGCCATCAACATCGCCATGTTCGGTTTCTGCTGGGGCGTTCTGAGCAATTATCTCGCAATCTACAGCAAGGAGGAACTCGGAATTACGGGCGGAACGGGCACTTATTTTGCCCTTCTTTCCATGGGTCTGTTCCTGTCAAGATTGCAGGGAAGAAAAGCCTTGAGCCAGGGCAAACTTACCCAGAATGCGGCCGAAGGAATGCTGCTTTCGCTTGTTGGTTTCATCATCTTTGTTGCCGTCAAGCACCCGGTAGCCTATTATCTTTCGGCTTGTCTCATCGGCCTGGGCAACGGTCATCTTTACCCAGCCTTCCTCAACATGTTTATTAATGTGGCTCGTCACAACCAGCGTGGAACGGCAAACAGCAGCATTCTTACAGGTTGGGATTTGGGCTTCGGAATCGGCTGTCTGCTAGGCGGAGTTGTGGCAGAACATTTCGGTTACAACGGAACATTCTGGATGGTTGCTATAGAAAATGCAGCTTCCGTTCTCCTCTTCTTCGCCGCTTCAAAACAATTCTTTGAGAAGAGACGTAGAGAATAGAAAACAGTTAATAAAGAGAAATATAAGATTATGAATAAAAAAAGAGCACTTCATCCGAGACAGAAGAAAATCTCAGGCGAAGTGCTCTTATTTTTATCTTACTTTTCTGTTTTTAGAAAGGAAGATCATCTGCGCTACCACCCTCTGCTGCAGGAGCTGCAGGCTGAACTGGAGGGAATGCTGCAGTTGCGCCATTAGCAGGAGCTGCTGGCTGAGCAGGAGCTACAGGAGCACCTACTGGAGGAAACGCACCTGGCTGCATTCCGCCCATAGCACCAGCTACGGCGTTAGGGTCAACACGCTGGATGTTCCAGGCACGGATGCTGTTGAACCAACGGCCTGATACTCGTGAGCATCAATATCGAAAGAAACCAGGAGTTCCTCACCACTCTGAATGTTGAACTGAGCCAGACGGTCTGCTCCGAAAACATCAAAGCACAATTTCTTTGGATACTGCTCGTGGGTTTCAATTACGAACGACTGAGCTTTCCACTCTCCTCTTGCAGAGACGCCGCTTCTTTCAGGCAAAACGGCAATAACCTTTCCTTGTAATTCCATATGATAATATTTAAAGTTTTTCCTTTGTTTAAAGGGTGTTTTTTTCTTTCTGACTGCGAAATTACTAAAAATAGTTCAAAAACTAGAACTTTTCTCCAATTATTTTTGCTTATCAGCGATATTTTTTGATTTTTGTGCTCAATTAGGTGATATTGCCTAATTAAATTAAGGTGAAACAGAAAACAAAATAAAATTTAAATAAAATACTCATGAGATTTACAGTATCAAGTTCTGCATTGAGCAGCAAGCTCAACATGCTCGCAAAAGTGATTGGAAGCAAGAATTCGTTGCCAATCCTCGATTGTTTCCTTTTCCAAGTTGCTAACGGTGAAATGAGCATCACGGCTAGCGATAGTGATAATGTCATCAAGAGTACACTCGCTCTTACCGACCACGATGGAGAAGGTGAGTTTTGTGTGCCTAACCGCGTTATCCTCGATGCGTTGAAGGAACTGCCTGAGCAGCCTCTTCACTTCGATGTGGATACTGCCGGAGAAGCCGTTGCCATCAAGATTGTTTACCAGAACGGTCTTTACAACTTCACAGGTCAGAGCGCAGAGGAATATCCTCGCACACAGAGCATGAACGATGCTTGCACCACCGTTTCTTTGCCTACAGAAATGCTGATCAACAACATTTCACGCTCGCTCTTCGCTACAGCCAACGATGAGTTGCGCCCTGTCATGAACGGTATTTATTTCGACCTGACAGCAGATGCTCTCGCTATAGTAGCAAGCGATGGTCACAAGCTGGTTCGCAGCAAGAACTTCACTATCAAGAGCGAATCTCCTTCAGCATTCAACTTGCCTAAGAAGCCAGCTTCTCTGCTGAAGAACATTCTGAGCAAGGACGGCGACGACGCTATCATCAAGTTTGATGACCGAAGCGCAGAAATCCAGTTTACTGACGGCGTTATGAGATGCAGACTGATTGATGGCCGCTACCCTAACTACAACTCTGTCATTCCAAACAACCCTAATGAGGTTACAGTAGACCGCAGAGGCTTGCAGAGTGCTTTGCGCCGCGTATTGCCATTTGCAAGCGAGAGCAGCCAGCTCATCCGTTTCCACATCGAGTCAGGCCGTTTCGAGGTTTCTTCTGAGGATATTGACTTCTCAACATCTGCAAAGGAACAGTTGTCTTGCGAATACAACGGCTCTCCTATCAGCATCGGCTTCAAGGGAAGCAGTCTGATGGAAATCCTGAGCAATCTCACCAGCGACAACATCATCATCCAGCTGGCAGACCCAAGCCGTGCCGGAATCATCGTACCAGCAGAACAGCCTGAGAACGAAGATATTCTGATGCTCATCATGCCTATGCTCCTTAACGACTAAAGGAGTACGGGCTTTCTCTGAAACAACAAAAAGAAAAGTATTTCTACAAAAATGAAACTCAATTTAACAAAGCCTCTGATCGTGTTCGACCTGGAGACAACGGGTCTTGACATGATCAAGGATCGTATTATACAGATTTCTTACATCAAGGTAATGCCTGATGGAACTGAAGACCGCAAGAACCTCTATGTAAATCCTTGCAAGGAGATTCCTGCCGAAGTAGTTGCCCTTACAGGCATCAGCAACGAAGATGTAAAAGATGCGCCAACCTTCAAGCAGCTGGCTTCTACATTAGAGAAGGAATTTACAGGTTGCGATTTCGCAGGCTACAATTCCAACCACTTCGATGTACCGATGCTCGCAGAAGAATTCCTGCGTGCTGGAATCGACTTCGATTTCAACAAGTGCCGTCTCATCGATGCGCAGACCATCTTCATGAAGATGGAACGCCGTAACCTGGCTGCTGCCTACAAGTTCTATTGCGGCAGAAAGATGGAGGAAGATTTCGAAGCTCATCGTGCAGATCAGGATACAGAGGCTACTTACCGCGTGCTCATGGGCGAGCTCGACAAGTATGCTCCAGGCGTGCAGGACGAACCTGAGCGCGTGCTCAACAACAATATGGATGAACTTGCCGATTTCTCTAAGCAAAAGGATAATGTAGATTTCGCCGGACGCATCGTTTGGGAAGAGGTAAAAGACGCCCAGGGCAACGTTGTAAACGATGAGAACGGAAATCCTTTGAAGCACGAGGTATTCAACTTCGGTAAATACAAAGGATGGGATGTGGCTGAGATTCTGACCAAAGACCCGGGTTATTTTACATGGGTCTTGGGAAGCGATTTCACCAACAATACCAAGCAGGTACTTACCCGCATCCGCCTTCGTGAATTCAACAAGAGAATGGGAAAATAATTGTTACCGGGCTTTCGCAAGCAGTTGAAGAACAAACCTCTTGCGAAACTCGGATTTATTTCTTAACAGTTAGAAAAATTCATGTTAAAAGGAAAGAAAATCGTATTGGGTATTACGGGCTCTATTGCAGCCTACAAGTCTTGCCTCATCATACGAGGTCTCATCAAGCGCGGAGCCGAAGTGCAGGTGGTCATTACGCCTGCAGGAAAGGAGTTCATCACTCCCATCACCCTTTCGGCTCTTACGCATAAGCCTGTGGTAAGCGAATTCTTCTCGCAGCGCGATGGAACCTGGAATTCGCACGTAGACTTAGGTCTGTGGGCCGACGCCATGCTCATCGCTCCTTGCACAGCCTCTACCATGGGAAAGATGGCTCACGGAATTGCTGACAACATGCTCATCACAACCTATCTGTCGATGAAAGCGCCTGTTTTCATCGCTCCAGCCATGGACCTCGACATGTATAAGCATCCTTCTACCCAAGCCAACATGAAAACACTTCTGGGCTATGGAAATCACATCATAGAACCCGAAGTGGGATTCCTGGCAAGCGGACTGGAAGGAAAGGGACGCATGGAAGAACCTGATATTATCGTAGAATGCCTTGACAGATTCTTCGATGAACAGGCTCAGCAGAATGCGAAGACCGATGAAGCTGCATCAGAAAACTGCAAGGAAAAAGAAAGCGATAAGCTCGATTTGAAAGGCAAGAAGATCATGATTACAGCCGGACCAACTTACGAAAAGATTGACCCGGTACGTTTCATCGGCAATTATTCTTCCGGCAAAATGGGCTTTGCCCTTGCTGAAGAGTGCTGCCGTCGTGGTGCTGAGGTTACGCTGGTTGCAGGTCCGGTTTCGCTCAGCTGTTCCGAAGCCATTCATCGCATCGATGTAGAAAGTTGCGAGGAAATGTATCAGGCTGCCACTAAAGCTTTTGCCTCAACCGATGTAGCCATTCTCTGTGCTGCTGTTGCTGATTTCAAGCCAAGCGAGATTGCTGACAGGAAAATCAAGCGCGAGAAAGATGATCTGGAACTCCGCCTCGTCCCTACTCACGATATTGCTGCAGCCCTTGGCAAGATGAAACAAAAACATCAGAGAATTGTGGCTTTCGCCTGGAAACCAACGATGAAGAGGCTAATGCACAGAAAAAACGCAAAAAGAAAAATGCCGATTTCATCGTGCTTAACTCTACTCGCAATCCGGGAACCACATTCCGTACGGATGACAACCAGATAACGATTATTTCTGAAGAGGGTAAGAAAGAATATGAGAAGAAACCGAAAACTGAAGTGGCTCGTGACATTATCAACGAGCTGGCTCATCTCTTGTAGCCCCATCACATCAGCCGCTCAGGAGTTACAGGCTAAGATTACCATCAACCATGCCCAGATTCAGGGCACGGAAAACCGGGTATTCGATAATCTGCAGCAAACTCTTGAGCAGTTTGTGAACGACAGGCAATGGACGAATCTTCAATTCAGGAAGAACGAGCGCATCGTGTGCAACTTCAATATCACGATAAGCAAGTATGATAAAGACCAGAATATCTTTACCTGCAAGGCGCTCATCCAGGCCAACCGTCCCGTCTACAATTCAGCCTATACGTCCACCTTATATAATAATGTGGATGAAAACTTCACGTTCAAGTTTGCCGAGTTCGACCAGCTGGAGTTTACCGAAGAGCGGATTGACAACCAGCTAACGGCTCTGCTCGCCTACTATGCTTACCTCATCATCGGTTTAGATCTTGACAGTTTTGCGCCTAAAGGTGGTGAAGACATTCTGCAACGTTGCATGAACCTCACCAACAACGCCCAGAATCTGGATTTTCCGGGCTGGAAAGCGTTTAGTGACAACAGAAACCGGTTCGCCATTATTTCCGATTATCTCGACGGAGCCATGGAGCCTTTCAGAATGCTGCAATACAACTATTACAGAAAAGGGCTCGATGAAATGGCGAATAATGTGGAACGAGGCAGAACTGAAATCACCAACACCCTGCTCCAGGATCTGAAGAAGGCACGTACAGACAGACCGCTCAGTCTGCTGCCACAAATCTGGACCGACTATAAGAAGGACGAGCTTGCTAACATCTATCAGAAACATGGCACTCAGAAAGAGAAAGAAAACATTTATGAGCTGCTCTTCTCCATTAATCCTTCTCAAAACTCATATTGGGACAAAATCAAGGAATAAGGCTACATGCAGAATGATTCGAGGCAACTTCCCGGACGATAAAGCAAAGATTCTTCATAGGTAGGTTAAGTTCCTTTAAAACAATAAGATAAGAAATTATGCTCAAGCAATTATACATCAAGAATTTCACGTTGATTGACGAGTTGGACATTCCTCTTTATCCAGGATTCTCAGTCATCACGGGCGAGACGGGTGCCGGAAAGAGCATCATTCTCGGAGCCATCGGACTGCTCCTGGGCAACCGTGCAGACAGCAAGGCCATCAAGGCAGGAAGAGACCGATGCGTGATTGAAGCCCACTTCGACCTGTCAAAATACGGAATGCAGGATTTCTTCGATGCTAACGATATTGATTATGATGCAGAAGACACCATCATCCGCCGCGAACTGACTGCTGCCGGAAAGAGCCGTGCCTTCATCAACGACACGCCCGTCCCCCTGAGCAAGATGAGAGAACTGGGCGAACAGCTCGTCGATATTCATTCGCAGCACCAGAACCTCCTGCTGCAGAAGGAAGACTTCCAGCTCAGCGTGGTCGACATTATTGCCCACGATGAAAAGCAGAAGAAGGCTTATCTTGCCGAATACAAGAACTATAAAAAGGCTAAGCAACAGCTGGAAGACCTGAAAGCGGAAATCGCAAAGAACAGGGAGAACGAGGAATTCATGCGCTTCCAGTTTAAGGAACTGGATGACGCTAACCTGCAGGAAGGCGAACTTGAGCAACTGGAACAGGAAGCAGAAACCCTGAGCCATTCTGAAGACATCAAGACTGCTCTCTATGAAGCAGATAATGCACTCTCGGGCGAAGACGGCAGTATTCTCGACAAACTGAAGAATGCAGCCCAGCAGATTGACAACATCAAGGAGGTTTATCCGGATGTGAAAGAGGTGGCTGAGCGAATGCAGAGCAGCTATATAGAACTCAAGGATATTGCCCAGGAAATAAGCGGAAGCGTTGACAATATAGAGTTCGACCCGAACCGGCTTGAAACCATCAATTCCCGACTTGACCACCTCTACTCGCTCCAGCAGAAATTCCATGTGGAAAATGTAGAGGAACTCATCGCCACTCGCGAGCGAATCAACGAACAGCTACAGCACATTGATAATGGAGATGAAGACATAGAAGAGCTGGAAAAACAAGTTGCCCTTCTGCTTGCCAAGGCTGAAAAGCTGGCTGGTGAACTGACTGCCATCCGAACAAAATCGGCTAGAAAGATAGAAGAAGAAATGAAGAAACGTCTCATTCCTCTGGGAATTCCAAACGTCCGCTTCGAAATTTCATTCTCCGCCAAGCCGCTCAGTTCTGATGGTGTTGACAAGGTAAATTTCCTGTTCAGCGCCAACAAGAGCACGCTTCTCCAGCCGGTGAGTCAGGTTGCTTCTGGTGGAGAAATCGCCCGCGTCATGCTTTCTCTGAAGGCCATGATCAGCGGCGCCGTAAAACTGCCAACCATCATCTTTGATGAAATCGACACGGGAGTAAGCGGTAAGACTGCTGAAAAGATGGCGGAAATCATGACAGAGATGGGCAACCTGAACCGTCAGGTTATTTCCATCACCCACCTGCCTCAGATTGCTTCCATGGGAACCCATCATTACAAGGTTCTGAAAGAAGAAACCGAAGAGGGAACTCTTTCTCACATGAAGGAACTCAACGAGCAGCAGCGCATAGAAGAAATCGCCCAGATGCTCAGCGGAAGCGACATTACGCCTGCTGCCCTGGCAAATGCTAAGGAGTTGCTCAATAAACACAAGCAACACAAATAAGATTATGAAAAAAATAAATATGATCATGATGGGACTGATGCTCGGAGCATCGTCCCTCTATGCCCAGCCGGGTTCGGTCCAGAAACTGGCTAAGAGCGTTTTCACCTTGACTACTTTCAATCAGAAAGGCGACATTATCGCCTCTACCCAAGGTGTTTTTATCGACAACAAGGGAACGGCTATCAGCACCTTCAAGCCATTTGTCGGAGCTGTAAAGGCTAGCGTTGTTGACGCTTCCGGAAAATCGCTTCCTGTTGAGGCCATCATGGGAGCCGACGAACTCTACGATGTGGCTAAATTCCGCATCAACGCCTCTACAGTTGCTGCCCCTATTGCAACCAAGGAATCGGCTGCTGGCGACAAGGTCTGGCTGGTTCCATATTCTATCAAGAAGCCGGCTTACCAGCAGGAGGACATCAGCAGCGTAGAGAAGTTCAAGACTACGTACAACTATTACATCTTCTCGAATAGTGCTCCCGAAAATGCAGTAGGTTGTCCGTTTGCCAACAAGAACGGTCAGGTCATCGGTCTGATGCACAGCAATGGTCAGGTTACGGCCATCGACGCCAACTACGCCAAGCTGCTGAAGGTAACCGGTCTTTCGAGTCTTGATGCAGCACTTCGCGAAACCACCATCCGTACAGCTCTTCCTGATACAGAGAACGAAGCGATGACGATGATGACTCTGAAGAAAGGCCAGACTACAGCTGATGAGTATGCGAAATATAGCGATGAGTTTATCAGCAAATTCCCTACTTCAGCCTTCGGTTACAAGGAGAAAGCCGCTTATCTGACGGATAAGGCCGAATATGATGCAGCTGCCAAACTGATGGAAGAAGGCATTAAGAAATCGGCTGCCAAGGATGAGGCTCATTCCAACTATGCCGACCTGATTTATCAGAAGATTATTTACAAGGGCGATTCTGTTTATAAGGACTGGACGCTTGATAAGGCCATAGCTGAGGCTCAGAAGGCATACGAAATCAAGGCACAGCCTATTTACCGCCATCAGGAAGCGCAGATTAATTTTGTAAAGGGTGAGTATCAGAAAGCTTACGATACTTTCATGGATTTGACCAATACTTCACTTCTCAGCGGCGAACTCTATTTTGAGGCTGCCCAGGCTAAGAAGAATCTCAAGGCTCCAGCCAAGGAGATTGAGGTTTTGCTCGATAGTGCGGTAAGCGTTGGAAACAAGACCGGAATGGTTGCGAATTATTATCTGGCACGTGGAGAATTTCTGAAGGAGCAGGGTGAATTCCGCCGCGCTATTCAGGATTATAATATGTACGATTCCATTGCCCGTCCTGTTTCGCCAGCCTTCTTCTACACCCGTTACCAATGCGAAACCAAGTTACACATGTGGCAGCCAGCCCTGCTTGATATTGCCCGCACCTGTTACCTGGCTCCTAAAGAGCCTACATATTTTGCAGAATGGGCAAGTCTCGACTTGCGTGTAAAGCGTTATGATGAAGGAATCAGCGCAGCCACCCATTGCATAGAGTTGGCTCCTGAATATGCTGACGGCTACCTTCTCTTAGGACTGCTCCAGAAGGAGAAAGGAAATAAGGAAGAGGCCATCAAGAACCTGAAGAAAGCCCAGGAACTCGGCGATTCCCGCGCTGGAGAATATCTCAAGAAAGTGAAGTAATTATTTTAGTAATAAGTAAGAAAGTCCGTAAGCATTTTAGCAGAACGCCTACGGACTTTCTTTTACATTTTAGTCATGTGGTAACCCAGCATTTTTAGCTCTACGGCTATTCCCATAAGGAACATCTGGTGAAGGGCGGCAACGAAACCACGGAAGGCTTCCTCGCTTCCAGGCTGCAGATTCAGATGAATCAGCTTGCTGTAAGAGCGCGAAGCACATTCTGCCACTACATTCGTAACAGCCTTATGCGCTTCCTCATTCAGCAGCAGAACCTTTTCGCAGATGTAATCATCCATGTGGTCGAAATCTATTCTGTCACGAAGATATTCATAATGATTCTCTACCTTGCTGTAGAGTTCCCAATCCTCATCCCAATACTTGGCAAGCGCCATTCCTACATACATGATCCAACCCAATGAAACCGTAGGATATTTGGCAAACTCGCGAATCGCATCAGGCAGATAACTCTCGCCTACTTTCTGCCACAGCTCTTCCAAATCCGGAGCTTCCGGCAAATGAGCGTCTACCTTATCAATACCCAGCAGATATTGATAAAGATCTTCCTTGAAGACAGCTTCAAAATTCTTTTTCTCTTCCATTTATCTTTTCTTTTTCTAATATTTTTTTACTGAACTCTGCAAACCCTGATTCCTATTTGCACCGGATGTTTATGCATGTAAGTATAAAGTGTCATCGGTTCATCAATCACCTTCTTGTGAATGCTGCTGGCGTTGAGCAGATGCAATCCGTCTTTGTGCCAGGAGGCAATACCGATGTGGGTTGTGTCGAGACCCTTTTTGTTGGTAATGATGGCGATAATGTCACCATCATGAATAGCGTTGCGGAAAACTGCCGTGTTGGCAATCTTGCCCTTCGGAACATAACGGTAACGCTTGCCGTTCACACTCTGTTCCAGTTTTCTGATTCCCGATTTCCATTCCGGATGAGCCTTAAGCATCTTATAGCTCGAAACATGCGTACTCATCCAGTTGATGTTCACGGTCTGAACGGCCGAGAAAGGAGGATTGGGCGCAATATTCTTCACGATTTCCTCGCGCTCGTTTGCATCCATCCAAATCGTGAAATAATGCTGGCGCTTCACATAGGAAACCTCTCCGCCCACATAACGCACATTCCGGAGATGTTCACAGAAAGCCGAGAAAGAAGTCTCATTCTTCTTGGCGCATAGGGTGAGCGCCGTTACCATCTCTACGTATGTGGTGCAGTCCAGCTCACGGGTGTTCACGATGAGCACCTCTTCCTTCGTTCGGTCCAGCGTGCCGCCCACATAAGGAACGCCCGCCATCTGCTTGCCGAACCAAAGCATCCAACTGGCTGGTTTCTTCTTCATCGCCCTTGCCTGCTGCAGCAGTCCTACAATCCGCAGACTGTCCTGCCGCTGATAAACCACATTCACCCTGGCTTCTCCCGGAACAGCCAGCACGCAAGCCAGCACGACAGCTGCCATTTTCGTAAATATTTTCATCTCTTCTCTTTTTATATGTTAATGATGACGTTTCCTGCCGAAGTTCACACCCACATAAATATTGAGTGAGCCAAACGAATTGTTGGTAGAAAACTGTTTTTTCTTATAGTTGTAGGAATGGATGATGGTGCTGGCGCCCGCGTACCAATGCGTGTTGTTCCACACAATACCGAAGCGGCCTATTCCATCCAGGTTCACATTCTTGAAACTGAAGTTGGTAATGTCCAGATGTTCCCTTTCATTATCCGATTTCGAGCGGTTGTAAGCCACACCTACCGAGAGCGAAGCGTTGAAGAGCCAGTTCTTGGCGAAAACCCAGTTGTAAGCATAGCCGCAGCTTACGTTCACATCGCTGTATTTCACCTTGCTGAACATCAGCGAACTGTCTATCTTGGCTTCCGGAGTTCCCCCGTTTGTCAGATTTTTATTCAGCTTTTCATCTACAAGATTGGTCAGTTTATCCCAGTTCACCTCCAGTTCATGCTCCGTGTAACCGATTCCCAGAAGCATGGAACCGGCACTTCTCCGCTGCACCGTACTCTGCGAATAGGCGGCAGGATAAGAGAAGCGGCGATGGTTGAAGATGTAATAAAGATTGAATCCCTTGATGCTCGATTTGAAACCGTCGAAAGGAGCCTTGCGGATAGGGGCACAATCGATGTGCTCACCCAGATTCATCCGCTGAACATGATAGTCATTTCCCGTCTGGCGCCAGAACAGGTCTATTCCCAGCAGACTGCTGTAGAGGCTCAGGTCAAACTCCTTTTTATTAGTGTGGTTATTCCTGAAATTAATGTGCTTCAGGTCGAACGTATAACCCAGAAACACCCATCGCCAGCCCAGATAAGGCCCCAGGCGGTAAGAAGGATCAGGCGAGAAGGAAATGCTCTGTCCTTCGCTGTTTCTGAGCGTATATTCCTCGTAGGTATTGGTGTTCTGCAGCATCACCGTATAATTGTAATGCTGGTCTTCTATATAAGCCGAATCCGTACTGTTGAATTCTCTGAAGAACCGGGTGAACACATCTCCCACCTGATGGAAGAAGGTTTTGCGATGGCGCTCTTTCACGAGGCTGTCCTGGGAATTGGACATGAACATCGTCTTGTTGAAGAGCGTTCCCAGCATGGTAGAATCCACGGACTCCCCTGCCCTTGCCGAAGTGCAGACAAGGGAACAGATAAATCCTACTATACAGAAACATCTCTTCATAACTTACGCTCTAATCCTGATGATGATTTTGTAAAAAATCAGTTCTTCCACAATACTCGGTCCAGCACCCAGTTGACAGCCGTAGCCGAAACGCTGGTGCAGTCGCATTTTCCTATTCCCTGCAGATGCTGAATCACACTCTTGATGAGCGGCAGCTGCACATAAGGCGGATTCGGAACCGTAATCAAGTTCTTTCCTTCGCTCGTAATCACTTCTATCGGCTGGTAAGTGAACACCGAGAATGAGAGCGAACCTTTCTCGCCAATCACCTCGATGCAGTCTTCCTTCGCACTCTCATGTCCCACGAAACACCAGCTTCCGCTGCCCGGAATTCCACTCTCAAAGAAGAAGCACGCCGAGAGCGTATCTTCAGCCTGATAAAGATGCGCTCTGTTGGCAGGATAGCCGTGCGCACGGGTAATCACACCAAACAGATTCTGGAGCAAATCTATCTGATGAGGAGCCAGGTCGTAGAAATAGCCGCCGCCCGCAATATCCGGCTGCAGTCGCCAAGGCATTTCCTTGCCGCTCTGAAAGTCGAGATCGCGCGGAGGAACCGAGAAGCGCACCTGAACATTCACCACGTTACCGATGGTTCCGCTCTCGATAATCTCCTTCACCTTCTGGAAGTAAGGAAGATAACGGCGATAGTAAGCTACGAAGCAGGGAACACCCGTCTGCTCGCTGATGCGGTTGATGCGGATGCAGTCGTTGTAGCTCGCTGCCAGCGGTTTCTCTATATAGCAGGGTTTGCCCGCACGCATCGCCATGATGGCAAAGATGGCGTGAGAAGAAGGTGGCGTGGCGATGTAAACAGCATTCACATCGGGGTCTTCTATCAATTCCGATGCATCCGTGTACCATTTGCGCACATGATGGCGCTCAGCATAGCTGCGTGCCTTGTTCTCGCTTCGGCTCATCACAGCCACCACCTGCGAACCCTCCACTTCGTTGAAAGCCGGTCCGCTTTTCTTTTCGGTTACTTCTCCGCAGCCGATAAATCCCCAATTAATCTGTTTCATTCTCTGTTGGTTTATTCTCTCCCGAAAGATTATTCTCCGGCGAGCGATTTGTTGATTTCGTCAATATAGTCGAGCACCTCGTCGCGTCCCATCTTCTTTTCACTACTGGTAATGAAATAAGGTGGAAGTGCTTCCCAGCGGTCTTCCAGCGCATGCATCCATTTCTCCGCATTCATGCGAGCCTTGACCGGACCAACTTGTCGGCCTTGGTAAAGACGATGCAGAAAGGAACGCCGCTCTCGCCCAGCCAGTCTACAAACTCGCGGTCTATCTTCTGCTGGTCGTGGCGCACGTCGATGAGCACAAAGACATTAGCCAACTGCTGGCGCTGCAGAATATAACTGCTTATCATTTGTTCCAGCTGCTTCTGTACGGTCTTCGAACGCTTGGCGAAACCATAGCCAGGAAGGTCAACCAGATACCATTCGTTGTTGATGATGAAGTGGTTGATAAGCAGCGTCTTACCCGGTGTGGATGAAGTCTTAGCCAAACCCTTGTGGTTGCAGAGCATATTGATGAGGCTCGATTTTCCCACATTACTTCTGCCAATGAAAGCATATTCAGCCTTCGTATCTTTCGGACACATGCTCACTCGTGGAGCCGATATTGTAAATTCTGATTTCTTAATTTCCATTCTTTCTATTTTTCTTTTATAAATATTTATTATTAACGGCCGCACATCAACTAATCATAAAGTTCAATGTTCAACGCTCAAAGTTCAAAGTCTAGAGCATTTCAGCCAGTTCCAGCCATCTCATTTCCTTCTCATCAAGTTCATCCTTGATTTCAGGCAGGCGCTTGCTTTTCTCTGTCAGTTCCTCAACCGATAGATTTCCGCTGCAGAGTTCCTCTTCCAGCTTCTTCTGTTCCTCGGTCAGCGCATCTATTTCCTGGGTCAGCTGCTCATATTCGCGCTTCTCCTTGTAGCTCATCTTGCGCTTGTTCTCAAAATTGGCGTCGCGCTTGGCCGTGCCAGCTCCGTCGTTTTCTGCCGTTGCATTTCCGCTCTTTGCCGGTTTCGCCTCGTCCTTCGCCTGCATCCGGCTCCATTCCCTGTACTGCGTATAGTTGCCTGGGAAATCCTGTATTTCGCCTTCGCCCTTGAAAACCAGCAGATGGTCTACTACCTTGTCCATGAAATAGCGGTCGTGGCTCACCACGATGACGCAACCCGCAAAATCCTGAAGATATTCTTCCAGTACCTGCAGCGTCTGGATGTCGAGGTCGTTGGTCGGCTCGTCCAGCACCAGGAAGTTCGGATTCCTCATCAGCACCGTACAGAGGTAAAGCTTGCGCTTCTCGCCGCCGCTCAGCTTGTAAACGTAGTTGTGCTGCTCCTCGGGCGTAAAGAGGAAGAACTGCAGAAACTGCGAAGCCGTCATGTGCTTGCCGCCGCCCAGATCTATATAATCAGCAATCTCCGTAATCACGTCAATCACCTTCTGGTCTTCACGGAATTTCAGTCCCTCCTGCGAGAAATAGCCGAAGCGAACCGTCTCGCCGATGTCAAACTTGCCGCTGTCGGGCTGAACCTCGCCCAGCAGCATCTTGATGAAGGTCGATTTTCCCGTTCCGTTATTACCCACAATACCCATCTTCTCGAAGCGGGCAAAGTTGTAGTAGAAGTTGTCGAGAATCACCTTCTTCTGTCCCCTGTCGTCGAAAGCCTTGCTCACATACTGGCATTCAAAAATCTTCGAACCTATATAAACGGTAGAAGCCTTCAGCCTTACCTGCCTGTCTTCGATGCGCTGCTTCGCCACCTTCTCCAGCTCGTAGAAAGCATCCTCGCGGTATTTTGCCTTGTGTCCGCGAGCCTGAGGCTGGCGGCGCATCCAGTCGAGTTCCCTGCGGTAGAGATTCTTCGAGTGCTGAATTTCGGCTCTCAGATTGTCCATTCTCTCCTGCCTCTTCTCCAGATAATAGGCATAATTGCCGCGGTAGGTGTAGATGGTGCGGTCGTCGAGTTCCAGAATCGTATTGCACACCTTGTCCAGGAAGAATCGGTCGTGCGTAACCATGAAGATGGTCTTGTTGCCGCGGTTCAGATAACCCTCCAGCCACTCTATCATCTCCAGGTCCAGATGGTTGGTCGGCTCGTCCAGCATCAGGAAGTCGGGTTCCGTAATCAGCACATTCGCTAGCGCCACTCGCTTCTGCTGTCCGCCGCTGAGCTGTCCCATCGGCTGTTCCAGGTTGGTAATGTGCAGCTGGGTGAGAATCTGTTTCGCCTTCAGCACCTTCTCCGGATCATCCTCATGATTGAAGCACGCCTGCAGCACACTTTCCTCCGGATCAAACTGCGGCGACTGCTCCAGATAGCCCACCTTCAAGTCGCGTCGGTAGATGATGTCTCCGCTCTCATGTCCCTCTTTATCCATCAGCACCGACATGAGCGTAGACTTTCCCGTGCCGTTTCTCGCCACGAGTCCCACTTTCTGTCCTTCAGCGATAGAGAAGGAAATATTATTAAAAAGAACCTGTGCACCAAAGCGTTTGGTGAGGTTTTGAACGTCTAAATAGGGTATTTGACTAGCCATTTTTATTTTTTTTGTGCAAAGATAGGCAAAATATTTGGCAGAAACAAATTTTTTAATTATCTTTGCACACGAATTTATCAATCAATACCGTGTTTCCATTCAGAAACGCGACATTTCAGAAAAAAATCATTAATATACAATATATAATATATGTATAGCAAAGAAGAATTACAAGCAAAGAGTGTCGTTCAGTTGAAGGACATTGCCAAGGAACTGGGAGTCAAGGTAAAGAAGAGCGATAACAAGGAAACTATCGTCTATGCCATTCTCGACGCCCAGGCAGAACAGCCAGCTCCTGAAGCAGCCCCTAAGCGCAAGCGCACCCGCATTGCAACCAAGAAAGAAGACCGTGTCTATTCCGTACACGGTAATGAAGGAGAGAATTTCGACGTGCAGAAGAACCAGGTATTGGGTCCTAACGGCGGCGAGACTGCTCCTCAGGCTATGAACGAAACTGCCCCAGCCCCAGCGGTTGAGGAAGAAATCCAGTTCAGCCCGGCAGAGCAGAGTTTACAATCAGCTGCCAGAAGCAGACTCTAAACCAATCAGGCGAAGACATCGAGGCTCAGGTACTTGCCAACTTCCCGAAACACCGCGGCAGAAGAAGCAAGGCAGAACTCGAAGCCATTGCAGAAGCCAGAGCAGCTGCCATCAGAAAGCATCAGGCAGTAAAAGCCGAGCTAGAAGCGCAGATGGCGAAAGATGCACAGGAGACGGCTAACCAGCAGGCTGCTACTGAGGCAGAACAGCAGGAAGAGGCAACAGCCGATAACCAGCAGACTGCTCCTGAGCAAGTTGCCGTTCCGGAAGAGCAGTTCTCTGCCGGAAACGCTGAGAGCGCTAACATCAGCGGTGATTTGCAGGCGATGCTCCAGGCTAAGATGAATGCACAGAACGCAGCAGCAGCTCCGGCAGCAGCTCCGGCTCCAGCTGAGGAGGCAAAGGAAAAAGCTACTGAAAAAACTGCAACCGATAAGAAACAGGAGTCAGCTCCTATCCACTATACTGAAGGTATGAAGGTAGAACTCGATGCAGACGGAACCTGGAAGGGTGATCCGGGCGATGGAACCGATTTCATCCTGGTAGTCGACATTCCTATCGAAGACCAGGCTGCCATTCCTACTGTCGATATCTTCGACCGTCCTACCACTCCGCAGACTTCTCACCAGCACACACCTGCTGCTGCCCCTGCAGCCAAGAACAAGCAGGAAGCACCAGCCTACGATTTCAGCAATCTCGTGAAATCCAACGGTGTGCTCGAAGTGATTTCAGAGGGCTACGGATTCCTGCGCAGCAGCGATTACAATTACCTTTCTTCACCGGACGATGTTTATGTAGCATCCAGCTTCGTCAAGAAGTTCGGTCTGAAGACTGGCGATGTCATCGAGTGCAAGGTGCGTCCGCCTCACGAGGGCGAGAAATACTTCCCGCTCACCAGCATCATCAAGATCAATGGCCGTGACCCGTCAGAGGTTCGTGACCGTGTTCCTTTCGAGCACCTCACCCCACTCTTCCCTGATGAGAAGTTCAATCTCTGTGGCGACCGCCGCACCACCAATCTCAGCACCCGCATCGTAGACCTCTTCTCGCCAATCGGTAAGGGTCAGCGTGCGCTCATCGTGGCTCAGCCTAAGACCGGTAAGACCATCCTCATGAAGGATATTGCCAACGCCATCGCAGCCAACCATCCTGAGGCTTACCTCATGATGCTGCTCATCGACGAGCGTCCTGAGGAGGTTACCGACATGGCCCGCACCGTGAATGCAGAGGTTATCGCCTCTACCTTCGACGAGCCAGCAGAGCGCCATGTCAAGATTGCCGGAATCGTGCTCGAGAAGGCTAAGAGAATGGTAGAATGCGGACACGATGTTGTCATCTTCCTCGATTCTATCACCCGTCTCGCCCGTGCCTACAACACCACAGCTCCTGCATCTGGTAAGGTGCTCACCGGTGGTGTGGATGCAAACGCTCTCCAGAAGCCTAAGCGTTTCTTCGGTGCTGCGCGTAACATCGAAGGCGGCGGTTCGCTCACCATCATCGCTACTGCCCTCATCGATACAGGTAGTAAGATGGATGAAGTCATCTTCGAGGAGTTCAAGGGAACCGGTAACATGGAGTTGCAGCTCGACCGCTCACTCAGCAACAAGCGCATCTTCCTGCTGTCAACCTCATTTCTTCGTCTACCCGTCGCGACGATCTGCTGCAGGACAAGACAACGCTCGACCGCATGTGGATTCTGCGCAAGTATCTGTCCGACATGAATTCTATCGAGGCGATGAGCACCATCCACAAGAATATGCAGCATACTCGCAACAACGACGAGTTCCTGCTCTCTATGAATTCATAACCCTCATCCGGGTTTACCCATATCTGAATATCCGGCAAAAGGCTCCGTTCATTGGCAGTCTTTACTAGATATAAAAGAAGAGAGATTTGAAAGAGAAGGGCAAGTTCCATTTTCGGGATTTGCCCTTCGTGTTTTTTTACTGTTTAAAATCATTAAAAAAATATCGCATTTCATTTTTTATTCGTATCTTTGCTTATCTTAAACACAGAGGGGGCGCAAAGCCCAATATAAATAATGTATAACTTAAAATCAAAAGAACCATGAGCAAATATTTTGCAGAATCAGAATTGATTATCAATGAAGACGGAAGCTGCTTCCACCTTCATCTTCGCCCGGAACAAGTGGCTGACAAAGTAATCCTCGTTGGCGACCCAGGTCGCGTAGCCCTCGTAGCCTCCCATTTCGATGAGAAGGAATGCGAAGTTTCAAGTCGGGAATTCCACGCCATCACCGGCACATATAAAGGCAAGCGAATCACTGTGCAGAGCACCGGAATAGGATGCGATAATATCGATATCGTAGTCAACGAGCTCGATGCGCTGAAGAACATCGATTTCAAAACCCGCACCGAGAAACCCGAGCACACCACGCTCACCCTCGTGCGCATCGGAACCTGCGGCGGCCTGCAGCTCAACTGCCCTGCCGGAACCTTCGTAGCCTCGCAGAAGAGCATCGGTTTCGACGGACTCATCAACTTCTATGCTCGTCGCAACGAAATCTGCGACCTCGAAACAGAGGCAGAATTCAAGCGCCAGGTAAAATGGAACGACCAGATTGGCAACCCATACTGTGTAGACAACAATCCGGAACTGCTCAACCAGATAGCCGGCGATGATATGGTTCGTGGAATCACCATAGCCTGTGGCGGTTTCTACGGACCTCAGGGCCGCGAGCTCCGTGCCCCACTTGCCGACCCGGAACTTAATCAGAAGATTGAAGCATTCGAGTATAACGGTCTGCGCGTCAATAACTTCGAGATGGAGAGTTCAGCCCTCGCCGGTCTTTCCCTTCTCCTCGGTCATAAGGCATTAACCTGCTGCATGGTCATCGCCAACCGCCGTGCCCTCAGCGCCAACACCGGCTACAAGAGCACCATCGACAATCTCATCAAGGTTGTATTAGATAGAATTTAAACAATAAAAAAATGAATCAAGAAGAATGTATCTGCGCCCTGGCAACCCCAGCCGGCGGTGCTATCGGAATTATCCGACTCAGTGGCTCCGACGCCATTACCCTCACCGACAAAATCTTCCAGTCTGCCAACGGCAAATCCCTGGAAGAAGCCAAGCCCTACACTCTGCATTATGGCGAAATCAAGGATAAGGATGGCAACACCATCGATGATGTACTGGTGAGCGTGTTCCGTGCACCCCACAGTTATACAGGCGAGAACTCCACCGAGATTTCCTGTCATGGCAGCCGATACATTCTTCAGCAGGTTCTCCATCGCTTTACAGAGGTAGGATGTCGCCAGGCAGAACCGGGCGAATACACCGTCGTGCATATCTCAACGGCAAGATGGACCTCTCTCAGGCAGAAGCCGTAGCTGATCTCATCGCCTCTACCAACAAGGCAACCCACAAGATGGCACTCAGCCAACTGAAGGGTCATTTCAGCAACGAGCTCTCCCTCCTTCGCGAAAAATTATTAAAGATGACTTCGCTCCTGGAGTTGGAGCTCGACTTCAGCGACCACGAAGAACTGGAGTTTGCCGACCGCAGCGAACTCCAGGCACTAGCCGAAGAAATCAATCACAAGATTACCACCCTCGCCCACTCCTTCGAAACCGGCAATGCCCTGAAGCAGGGAGTAGCCGTAGCCATCGTAGGCAAGACGAATGTGGGCAAGAGCACCCTGCTCAACCGTCTGCTCCACGAGGAGAAGGCAATCGTGAGCGACATTCACGGAACCACCCGAGATGTAATCGAAGACACCACCCTCATCGACGGAATCACCTTCCGCTTTATAGATACGGCAGGAATCCGCAAGACGGATGATGTGGTAGAAAACATCGGAATAGAGCGCACCTTCCAGAAGATGGAAGAGGCGAAGATAGTAATCTGGCTGTTGGATGATCAGCGTCAGCCTCAGAAATCGAAGAGATGAAGCTGAAGAACCAGGGCAAGAAGCTGCTGGTGGTATTTAATAAGATGGATAAACTGGAGGATGATAAACTTGCGTTCGATAAGTTCACCCATTCCTTCGGTTCTGATTCCAGTGAATCAGAAGCCCCACTCTTCATCAGTGCCCGCACAGGCGAGAATGTTTCATCCCTGGAGCAGGCATTAGTAAAAGCCGCTGATATTCCTGAGATTACCGAGAACGACGTCATCATAACGAGTGCCCGCCACTACGAGGCCCTACTCCGTGCCCATGATTCCCTCTCCCGAGTATTGGAGTCGATGGAAATGGGCATGAGCGGTGATATCGTCGCCGAAGACCTGAAAATGGTGTTGGAAGAATTGGGTGAAATCACTGGCGGACAGATCAGTAGCCAGGAAACGCTAAACAATATCTTCAAGCACTTTTGCATCGGAAAATAAGTCGTGATAAACAACGATTAATATCGACAACAAATGATAGTTAAGGTGCTCAAAATGAGCACCTTTCTTTTTAGCCTTACTATTGGTTATAATCAATGGTAAGGCTTTTTTAGCATCTTTTTGTACCGCTCTTGTACCTCCACTTTTCAAAAGTAATAATATGAGACTCCATTTTTGGCAAATGAGTGCAAGATTGCCGAGAGTTTTGGACAATGATGGACGATGATATAAGACTATTGAAAATAAACGGAGTAATGACAGACGACTTTTTCTACAATAAATTAAGTAAAAAAGTATAAAAAGCGTACAAATGACAGCAAGCAAAGAAAGAATTCTAAAAATTTGCGAGTATTGTGGGAAGAGCTCTATGCATTGAAATCCACAACTCGTTATTGCTCCAAGCAATGCAACAGTTATGCCTATAAGGCAGCAAGACGTGAGGAGAAAGTAAAGATGGCTGAGACAATGAGCCACCGAAAAGCTTCCGAGAAATCCATGTCTGAAATCCTCGTGAAAGAATACCTCACTATTCAAGAGGTCGCTATACTTTCGGGACTAAGCAGACAGACCATATATAATATGGTGTATAGTGGTAAGTTGCGAGCATCCAAGATTACTTCTCGTTTATCTTTAATCAGAAAGCGAGATATAGATTATCTTGTTGATAGTTTGCCATACACCACAAAAAAAGTGCTTCAAAAGAAGCTGTTCATGCAAACCGAGAGCTACCTGTTCCAGAATATTACTCTGCCAAGGAAATTGCAGAAGTCCACAACACTTACGAAACGGCCATCTATGAGATAGTCAAGATTTCAAGAATATCCATACAAGGAAGAGTATATTGGAACAAGAAAGAGGTGGATGATTATTTTGCACACCTGTCTCCAGATCCAACCATCAGTGAATGGATGACTGTTATGGACATTCAACAGAAATATTGTATGACGAAAACAGCCGTATATAGTTTCGTTAGTCACAATGCTATTCCAAGAAAAATGGAAGGTAACAATGTTCCGTATTCAATCGACGTCATGTACAATTGGCAAAAGGTGAATCCGTAGAAGACCAACTTTATTATACAATACCGGAGGCCATGAAGTTGTATGGTTTAAGTCAGGACCAGATTTATAAGCGTATCAAGAAATACGCTATTGAAAAGGTGAAGTTTGGCAAGTATATCAAGATTTCCAAGCGAGATTTAGAGAAAGCTATCGGCAAGCCTAAGGTTATTTAGCGGTTATCAAAAGGTTAAGTTGTACCCCATTACATAACTCTATTATTTTGCAATCGATTTCAAAGATCTCTTAATACGGGATCATATATGAAACATAAGTATCACATTATAAAAAAGTAAACATTATGGTAAATACATGTACAAGAGTTTCTCTTCGCCAAAGAGCGATTAAAAACGACCGTATTTCTCTTTATTTGGATTTCTATCCACCAGTACGCAACCCTGAGACTATGCAAATGAGTCGCAGAGAATATTTAGGTATCTATATCTATGCTCATCCAAAGAATGAGATGGAACGTGAGTTTAATACAGATATGCTCAACAAAGCAGAGGCCATCCGTTGTATCAGAACCCAATCACTCATCAATGAAGAATTTGTTTTTTTGGACAAAACACGACAGAAAGCTGATTTTTTTGCATACTTTGAGAAGATGACACATAAGAAAGATGACAAGTGGACATGTGTCTACAAGCATTTCTTCAAATTTGTTGTAAGCGGCTCCGCGTTTATACCTTGCCCTTTATCGTAAAAGTTCTTACCTTTGCACCATATAATTTTAAAAGCAACGCAATTATGAGAGCAACAGAACGTTATGAGAGGGCATGGAATGCCTTCCAGATTCATTTGAATCATAATCCAAAAGCCAGTTTGATTCCTTTTTTAAAGGAACGGCATGTAAACCATCGCTCGATGCAT
>ENA-OQBJ01000020-OQBJ01000020.1-human-gut-metagenome-genome-assembly--contig:-NODE-20-length-68163-cov-2.735890_pt1 | contig 68163 bp, 103 predicted proteins | sample MGYA00242743_ERZ504545 | MGnify/ENA primary metagenome ERZ504545 (study PRJEB26092, sample SAMD00036252) | human gut metagenome | host: Homo sapiens | study: EMG produced TPA metagenomics assembly of... | reverse complement strand
CTTGGAGTTGTTCCGGATTACGCCGGATTACGACCTGGACATCATGGCCAAGGCCAGACCTTGTACGATATTACGACGAAGTCGCTCCTGGGCCTCAAGGACGTCCTGGCCAAAGAACAACCGGATCTGGTCCTCGTTCACGGTGATACGACGACGACCTTTGCCGGTGCCCTGGCTTCGTATTATCAGCAGATCCCCGTCGGCCACGTCGAAGCGGCCTTCGGACAGGGATATATACTCGCCGTTCCCGGAAGAGATGAACCGCAAGCTCACTGGGGCCATGGCGTCCATTCACTTTGCACCGACCTCGACGGCACGGGACAATCTCCTTCGTGAAAATGTAAATCCATCTCAGATTTATGTAACCGGGAATACTGTCATCGACGCTTGATGAGACCGTGGCCGGCGACTATGATTTCGGCGATCAGTTGAAGTCCGTCGACTTCAAAAACCACCGGGTCATCTTACTTACGACCCACCGCCGGGAAAACCTGGGCGAACCCATGCGCCACATCTATAAGGCCTTGCGCCGGATCATCGAAGAGATTCCCGATACGGAAATCGTCTTTCCCGTCCACCGCAACCCCAAGGTGCGCAAAGTCGTCGAAGATGAACTGTCCGGCGTCGATCGGATCCACCTCATCGATCCCATGGAATATGAACCCTTTGCCAATCTCATGAGCCTCAGCTATCTGGTGCTGACCGATTCCGGCGGCATCCAGGAAGAAGCGCCGTCTCTGGGAAAACCGGTTCTGGTCCTGCGCAATACGACGGAACGGCCGGAAGCCGTTGAAGCCGGTACGGTCCGCCTCATCGGCACCCATAAGGACGTCGTCTATGCCGAAACGAAGCGTCTTTTGACCGACAAGGCCGCTTATGACGCCATGAGCAACGCCGTCAACCCCTATGGCGACGGCCAGGCATCGCGGCGCATCGTCGAAGCCATTCTCCATGTTTTTGCCGGTAACGAAGCCGTTCCGGACGACTTCAGCCGTTCAAAATAAATCTCAGTTATATTGAGAATAGTTTTTAGCTATATACTCATTTTTTCTTTCATTTTGTGTTGATTTTCCCGTTTTTCCGTGCTAAAATAAGCAATAATCGCGGCTAAACGTAGGTTTTCTATGCGCACCGTGGTTGTGGAAAGACTGCTATCGCCTGAGCAGGAGTGTGTATGCTATGAGAAAAAAGAATGATTCTCACAGTGACCAAGGGAATTCTATGAGGCTCCTGGACATCGTGGCCATCGCCGGCTCGCTCGGCTTGTCGCTCTTTGTCTGCATCTGCGTTGGCGTCGCCATCGGCCGTTTTATCGATGTCTACACGGGCACATCGCCGTGGGGCTTGATCCTATTTTCGCTGATCGGTGCCGTTTCCGGGTTTTGGACGCTTTACAAAAAAGCTGTGTCCTATGAACGGGATGAATCCCGCCGGAATCGTTCGTCATCGAGGCGGTGAGAAGCGCGGAGGGTGGAGTCTATGGAAGCTTTTTACACCTATGTAAAGGCAACAATTTGCAAACTCATTGGTTTTACATGTATCGTCACCGCTGTCCTGTTATTGGGCGGGTGGTGGCAGTACATAAGTGGCTGGTGTATCGGCAGCGGCTTGAACATCGTGTATTTCTTCATGCTCAGCAGCCGTTCGGTACGGGCCTTGAAACTGCCGCCAGAGCAGGCGGCGGCATTCATCCGCGGCGGTGCCGTGTTCCGGCTGATTTTCGTCTGCCTGGCCGTCATCGTGATCCTGCAGTTCCCGTCCATTTCGCTGGGAGCTGCCTTGGCCGGTATCTTTTCATACCGTGTCCTGATCTTTGCAGATGTGTTGACCGCACGCTTCAGACGGTAAAGGAAAGGAGGTATTGCGTATGGAATTACATGCAGGGCATCATGTGGTCGTTCAGCTTCTGGGTCTGAATGTCAACCTGGATACGCTGATGATGACCTGGCTCGTTGCAGCGCTGGTCATCATCGTCACCGTCTCTGCCACAAGGGGACGTTCCCTCGTCCCGTCGGGCCTGCAGAATGCCATGGAAATGGTCATCGAATCCCTCCTCGACCAGTTCAGGGAAACGTTGGGACCGAAATACGGCCAAGTCGTATCGGTCTTATTGACCATGTTCTTATTCATCCTGTTCGCCAACGAATTGGGCATGATTCCGAATCCGGAAATCCTGGCTTCGCCGACGAATGACTTGAATACGACTGTCGCCCTGGCACTGGTATCTTCGTTTATGGTCCATTTTATGGCCTTGAAGAACCAGGGGTTCAAAAAACATTTCAAACACTTCTTTAAACCCTTTGCGCCATTTGTTATCATCAATTTGATGGAAGAAATTACCAAACCGTTAACGTTGGCCTTCCGTCTATTTGGCAATATCCTGGCCGGGGAAATTTTGTTGGAAGTCCTGTACTTCCTGGTGCCTATCGGGATTCCGATCATCTGGCTGCTGTTCAGCCTGGTCATCGGCCTCATTCAGGCATTTATCTTTACGATCCTGACCACGTCGTATCTGGCTCCGTCTTTTGCAGACGACTAATCGTGCCGGATACTGTTTGACACTGAAAATTTCATCTTACTCACAGAAACTAGGAGGTTATTTATTATGGAAAAAGCTATCGTTTTGGCACTGTCCGCTTTTGGTGCATGCTTGGGTATTGGTTTGGCAGCTCTCGGCGCTGCTATCGGTGACGGCCACGCCGCATCGAAAATGCTTGAAGGTACGGCTCGTCAGCCTGAAATGGGCGGCAAACTCTTGGTCAACATGCTTATCTCCATCGGCTTGATCGAATCCATGCCGATTATCGCAGCTGTCATCTCCATCGTATTGGTATTTGCCAATCCGTTCGTCAGCCTGCTTTAATCTAAGTGATTCTACTATACAGCCGGGGAGGGAAGTACATTGGTTAGTATTAATGGTACCTTGCTGTTCCAGTTTATCAACTTCTTCGTCTTAGTTGCTATTTTGGCGAAGTTCGCTTACAAACCGCTGCTCAAAGTGCTGGAAGACCGCCGCAATAAGATTGCCTCCGATCTCAGCGATGCAGCTAAAGCCAAGGAAACGGCTGAAAAGATGAGAGCCGACTATGAAGCTCAAATCCGCGATGCCCGTGCAGAAGCGCAGGCCATCGTCGACAAAGCTGTAAAACAGGCCGATAAGGAAGCACAGGCCCAGCTCGAAGCCATTCGCGATCAGATCGCCCGGGAAAAACAGATTGCCCAGGCTGAAATCGCCAATGAACGGGAAGCGGCTATCCGGGAAATGCGTAAGGAAGTAGTCAATCTGTCGATGGCTGTGGCAGAAAAACTGCTCAAGAAAAATATCGATTCTGATATGAACGCGAAACTCGTAGCCGACTGCATTGACCAGATCCAGACGCATCGCGTAAAGGGGAACTGATCTTATGATACCCGAAACGATCTACAGCAAATACAGCCAGGCCATGTTTGACATTGCCAGCGAACAAAAGAAGCTTACCGAGTTCGGAACAGAATTAAAAGGCGTACGGGATGCGTTCCAGGAAAATCCCGATTTATGGAAATTCCTGAATCATCCCTCGTACCGCCGCAGTCCAAAAAGGACACATTGAAACAGATTTTTGGGGACAGCGTGTCGCCGCTGGTCATGCAGTTCATGTACGTCATGATCGACCGGCGCCGCGAAGCGGCTTTGCTCTTGGGCATTGACGGGTTTATCGATTTGGCCCGTAAGGCTCAGAACATCGAAGTGGCTAAGATCCGCGTCGTCAAGCCGTTGTCCAAAAAAGAACAGACCAAGCTCGTAGCCAGCCTGGAAACCATGACGGGTCAGCAGATTGAACCGCTGTACTACGTCGATCCGTCGCTTATCGGCGGCATGGTCATCCAAATTGGCGACAAATTAATAGACGCCAGCCTCAAGCGGCAACTGCAGGATATGCAGAATAGCTTGCTCCAGGCTGACGCGACGAATGGGGTGACGGACGAACAATGAATATGAAGCCAGAAGAAATTACGGCTATAATCAAGAAACAAATCGAAGATTATAATGTGGAAATGAACGTCGATGACGTCGGTACTGTCCTAGAAGTCGGGGACGGCATTGCCCACATTTACGGTTTGGAAAAAGCCATGTCCGGGGAATTGCTGGAACTGCCGCACGGCGTTTACGGCATGGCCCTGAACCTGGAAGAAGATAACGTCGGTGCCGTACTGCTCGGCGATGACGCCCTCATTAAAGAAGGCGACACCGTCCGTCGTACAGGCCGCGTTATGCGTGTCCCTGTCGGCGAAGGCATGATCGGCCGCGTCGTCAATCCCTTAGGGATGGCCATTGACGGCAAAGGGGACATCAAGACGACAGAATCCCGTCTGATCGAAGTCAAGGCTTATGGCATCGCGACCGCCAGCCGGTCAAGGTGCCCTCCAGACGGGCCTCAAGGCAATCGACTCCATGGTTCCGATCGGCCGTGGCCAGCGTGAACTCATCATCGGTGACCGCGGTACCGGCAAGACGGCCATCGCTATCGATACCATTTTGAATCAGAAAGATACAGGCGTCATCTGCGTCTACGTCGCCATCGGTCAGAAATCGTCGACCGTTGCCCGCGTCGTACGGACCCTGGAAGAACACGGCGCTATGGCCTATACCATCGTCGTCGCCGCTACGGCTTCCGATGGGGCTCCGCTCCAGTACCTGGCTCCGTATTCCGGCGTATCCATTGCCGAATACTTCATGCTCCAGGGCAAAGACTGCCTCTGCGTATACGACGATTTGTCCAAACACGCTCAGGCATACCGCGCCATGAGTTTGCTTCTCCGTCGTCCGCCAGGACGTGAAGCTTACCCCGGCGACGTATTCTACTTACACTCTCGTCTGCTCGAACGGGCGGCTAAGCTGTCCGATAAATTAGGCGGTGGCTCGATTACGGCCCTGCCGATCATCGAAACCCTGGCCGGTGACTTGTCGGCATACATCCCGACCAACGTCATTTCCATTACCGACGGCCAGATCTTCCTCGAAACGGAAGCCTTCAACTCCGGGATCCGTCCGGCTATCAACGTCGGCCTCTCCGTATCCCGTGTCGGCGGCTCGGCTCAGATCAAGGCCATGAAGAGCATTGCCGGTACGCTCCGTCTGAACCTCGCTCAGTACCGCGAATTGGCCGCTTTTGCTCAGTTCGGCTCCGACCTCGATAAGAACACCAAAGCTCAGATCGACGCCGGCGAACGGACGATGCAGCTCCTCATTCAGCCGCAGTATAAGCCGATGGCTGTCGAAGATCAGGTCATGCAGATTTATTTGGCCGTTAAGAACTATCTGATGCCCATTCAGGTTGAAGAAGTGGCTGAATTTGCGGACGGCTTCATCACCTTCATGCACAGCAACTATCCGGAAGTCGGCGAAAGCATCAAGTCGACGAAGGAACTCGGCAAAGATGCAGAAGAAACCCTTAAGAAAGCCATTGCTGAATACATCAAGCAGTACGGTACTTCTCACGAGCTGGTTAAAGAGGAGGAATAAGCTATGCCGAGTGCACGCGAAATAAATCGACGGATTAAATCCGTTACCAATACTCAGCAGATCACCAAGGCCATGAAGATGGTCTCCTCCGTGCGACTGCGCCGTGCACAGGAACGGGCACTGGCTACTGCCCCGTATACCGAAAAAATGGAAGGCATGCTGCGCCGCTTGTCGGCCGCTTCGCCCGATTCCGGGAACCCTTTGTTCCAGTCCCGCGATGACGTCAAGAAGACGTGCTATATCATCATCGGGGCCGATAAGGGCCTGGCCGGGGCCTTCAATGCCAATATCAACAAGGCCATGGTATCGGTCTTAAAGGATAAGCCCCGCAGTGCGTCGGTCCTTTTCGTCGCCGGCCGCAAACCGGCAGAGTACTTAAAGCACCTGCGCATTACGCCGGATGAAAAATGGTCCGGTTTTTCGGATAAGCCGCAGCTCATCAATGCCCAGGAAATCGCCCACATGGCGACCCAGAAGTTCCTCGACGGCGAAGTCGATGAAGTCTACGTCATCTACACGCACTTTAAATCGGCTCTGTCCCAGGAAGCGAAAATCGTCAAGATGCTTCCCATCGATCAGGACGAACAGGGGGAAGACCACGGTCTGATGGAAGAATACTTGTATGCTCCCAACGCAGCCCAGGTCCTCAATTCTTTGCTGCCCCAGTACTTAGATCTGTTTATTTATAACAGTCTCCTTCAGTCGGCTGCCAGTGAACTCGGTGCCCGTATGACGGCCATGACGTCGGCTACGGACAAACGCCGGTGAGCTGATTGAAAAACTGACTGTTACCTACAATAAAGTCCGCCAGGCTGGTATTACCAACGAACTGACGGAAATCGTAAGTGGCGCCAACGCCTTGAAATAAGACGTGATTCTCGTCACGCGCTGCTGTTACAATTCTTGAAAGAGAGGAGAACCTCTTCATGAGCAATAACATTGGGAAAGTAGTCCAGGTCATCGGCCCGGTCGTCGACGTGCGGTTTGCTTCCGAAGCAGACCTGCCGTCCATCTACAACGCCATCCACATCACGGGCGGTGAAGGCGACCAGAAGATCGACCTCATTGTAGAAGCCATGCAGCACTTAGGTGACGACGTCGTCCGCTGCGTTTCCATGGACTCCACAGATGGCCTCGTCCGCGGCATGGCAGCCGAAAACACCGGCGACCCGATTAAGGTCCCCGTCGGAAAAGGCGTCTTGGGCCGTATCTTCAACGTCCTCGGCAACACCGTGGACCAGGTCGACGCCAAAGTCGAAGCCGATGATTACTGGCCGATCCACCGCCCGGTTCCGAAATTCGAAAACCAGGCGACGGAAACAGAAATCTTCGAAACGGGGATCAAAGTCGTCGACCTCATCTGCCCCTAGCTAAGGGCGGTAAAATCGGCCTCTTCGGCGGTGCCGGCGTCGGCAAGACGGTCCTCATCATGGAATTGATCCATAACGTTGCTACCGGTCACGGCGGTTATTCCGTATTCACCGGTGTAGGGGAACGTACCCGTGAAGGCAATGACCTTTGGAACGAAATGAAGGAATCCGGCGTTATCGACAAGACGGCCCTCGTCTACGGCCAGATGAACGAACCGCCAGGAGCTCGTATGCGCGTCGGCCTGACCGGTCTTACCATGGCCGAATACTTCCGCGATAAAGAACACAAGGACGTCTTGCTGTTCATCGACAACATCTTCCGTTTCATCCAGGCAGGCTCCGAAGTTTCGGCCTTACTCGGCCGTATCCCGTCTGCCGTTGGCTACCAGCCGACCCTGGGTACCGACGTCGGCGCCCTGCAGGAACGCATTACGTCGACCAAAGACGGTTCTATCACGTCCGTCCAGGCCGTCTACGTCCCTGCCGACGACTTGACGGACCCGGCTCCGGCTGCTACCTTCGCGCACCTCGATGCGACGACGGTTCTGTCCCGTCAGATCGCCGAACTGGGGATTTACCCGGCCGTCGATCCCTTGGACTCCACGTCGCGTATCCTCGACCCGAACATCATCGGCGACGATCACTACCAGACGGCCCGTGCCGTACAGGAAATCCTCCAGAAGTACAACGACCTGCAGGATATCATCGCCATCCTGGGTATCGACGAATTGTCAGAAGAAGATAAGCTGACCGTTGCCCGTGCCCGTAAAGTACAGCGTTTCCTCAGCCAGCCTTTCGCCGTTGCTGAACAGTTTACTGGTCAGGAAGGCCGTTACGTCCCGCTGAAGGAAACCATCGAAGGCTTCAATGAAATCATTTCCGGTAAATGTGACGACATGCCTGAACAGGCGTTCTACATGGTCGGCAATATTGAAGAAGCCTATGAAAAGGCCAAGACGCTGAAAGGGGAATAGTCTATGGCAGAAGCAGGAAAGACACTCCATTTGGAAGTCATAACGCCCGATGCTGCCGTACTCCATGAAGACGTGGACTTTATCCTCGTTCGCGCCTTAGACGGCGATTTGGGCATCATGCCCAACCATGCGCCGCTCATCGCGTCCCTGTCGATTTGGCCCTTGTACTATGACAAGGATGGAAAACGCGACTGTGTTACCGTTGCCGGGGGCTTCATGGAAGTCCACAGCAATGTGGTTACGGTCATTACGCCGGCTTCGGAAAAGCCGGAAGACATCGATATCGACCGTGCTATCGAATCGGAAAAGCGTGCCGAAGCCCTCTTGGCGGAACACGCAGCCAACCTCGATGAAACACGGGCCCGCGCATCCCTGGAACGCGCTCTGCGCCGCATTGACGTAGCCCGAAAATACGGCAAGCACTAGATTTACCTGATTGAAAAGGATTGTCTCCTAAAGGTTTTATGCCTTTAGTGACAATCCTTTTTTGATGGCTGAAAAGATTGACTTTTACCTTTAAGTTTGCTATGATAAGGAACGTACAATTACATAGGCGATGCAAGAGAACAAGTACGTATCTTATCAGCGAGGCCGGGACAGTGTGAGCCGGCTGCCGATGCGGAAGGCGCTCTGAAGGCCGCGGCCGGAAGTCATTCGATGTGTATGGCCGATCAATCAAGCGGGTCTTTTGGACCAATCAGGGTGGAACCGCGGGTACGTATACTCGTCCCTGTAACATACTATCTATGTTACAGGGATTTTTGCATGTAGGAGGGAATACGATGAATTTTCAAGACATGATATTTGCATTGAAGAACTTCTGGTCTTCTCAGGGCTGTATCATCTACGAACCGTATGATGTAGAAAAAGGGGCAGGGACCATGAACCCGGCGACGTTCCTCAGAACGCTCGGCCCGGAACCGTGGCATGTAGCCTACGTCGAACCGTCTCGTCGCCCGGCTGACGGCCGCTATGGCGACAATCCGAACCGCCTCTATCAGCACCATCAGTTCCAGGTTATCTGCAAACCGTCGCCGGACAACATTCAGGAACTCTATTTAAAGAGCTTGGAAACGCTGGGCATCAACCCGGCCGAACACGACATCCGCTTCGTCGAAGATAACTGGGAATCGCCGACCCTCGGCGCCTGGGGCCTTGGCTGGGAAGTCTGGCTCGACGGCATGGAAGTCACGCAGTTTACCTACTTCCAGCAGGTCGGCGGCATCGACGTCGCCCCCGTATCGTCGGAAATCACATACGGCATGGAACGACTGGCCATGTACATTCAGGGCGTAGAAAACGTCTATGACCTCCAGTGGAACGAAACGGCCACCTACGGCGATATCTTCCATCAGAACGAAGTCGAACAGTCGACGTATGCCTTTGAACTGAGTAACGCCGACCTCTTGTTCCACCTCTTCGATGAATATGAAAAAGAAGCTATGCGGGTCATCAAAGCCGGCTTCGTCCTTCCGGCCTATGACTACGTATTGAAATGCTCGCACACGTTCAACCTCCTCGATGCCCGCGGCGCCATCAGCGTCAGCGAACGAGCTGCTTCATCGGCCGCGTCCGCAATATGGCCCGGGCCTGCGCTAAGGCATACCTGGAACAGCGTGAAAAATTAGGATTCCCAATGCTTTCCAAGGAGGAAAAATAAGATGAGCAAAGATTTGTTACTTGAAATCGGCACCGAAGAAATCCCGGCTCATTATATGCCGAGTATCCTCGGTCAGGTCAAAGACTTGGCTGAAAAATCGTTTGGCGAAGCGAATATCGCCTATGAATCGGTCCGCACCTTGGGCACGCCGCGCCGTATCGCCTTGCTGATGAAAGGCGTTTCTGAAAAGCAGGCTGACGTCTCAGCTAAGCATAAGGCCCGTCGGTCTCCATCGCTTATGACGGCGACGGAAAACCGACCAAGGCTGCCATGGGTTTTGCCCGCGGCCAGAAAATCGATGTCGCAGATTTGACCGTTGAAGACGGCTACGTCTACGCCAACGTCACCAGCGTCGGCGCTGAAACGAAGGGCCTTTTGCCGGACCTCATGAAGGGCATCGTAACGGGTCTCAACTTCCCCAAGAGCATGCACTGGGGGAGCCTCGACTTCCATTTCGTCCGTCCGATTCGCTGGTTCGTCGCCCTCTTTGATACGGAGGTCATTCCCTTTGAATTGGCCAACGTCCAGTCTGGCAAGGTCAGCCGCGGCCATCGCTTCCTCGGCACCGGCGACTTCACCATCGACGATCCGGCTTCCTATGAAAAAATCTGCGAAGAACACTTCCTCATCGTCGATCCGGAAAAACGCCGCCAGCTCATCCTCGACGGCCTCCAGAAACTGGCTGACGAAAAGGGCGGTACGGTCATCATGGACGACGACCTCCTCGAAGAAGTCGTCTACCTCGTCGAATATCCGACGGCCCTTTGCGGGGAATTCGATAAAGACTATCTGAAACTGCCCGAAGCCGCCATCATTACGCCCATGAAGGACCACCAGCGCTATTTCCCCATGCGCGACGCCGACGGCAAGCTCATGAACCTCTTCTTGACCGTCCGCAACGGCAATGACTACCATTTGGAAACGGTCCAGCACGGGAACGAACGCGTCCTCCGGGCCCGCCTCGACGACGCCAAGTTCTTCTTCGAAGAAGATAAGAAGCATACCTTGGCCGACTACACGGAAAAATTGAAGAAAATCGTCTTCCAGGACGGCCTCGGCACGCTTTCCGATAAGGCTCAGCGCCTGGCACAGATTACGGTATTCCTCAATCAGAAACTCGATCTCGGCCTCGACGATGCTAAGTTGCAGCGGGCGTCGGAACTGGCTAAAGCTGATCTGGCTACCCAGATGGTCATGGAATTTACGGAACTCCAGGGCGTCATGGGTAAGGAATACGCCTCATCGATGGGGAAGACGAAGCCGTTGCCGAAGCCATCAACGAACAGTATCAGCCGCGCTTTGCCGGTGACGAACTGCCGGCGACCGACATGGGCCGCATCCTCGGTATTGCCGATAAATTCGACACCATTACGGGCATGTTCAGCCGCGGCTTCATTCCGACAGGCTCCCAGGACCCCTTCGCCCTGCGCCGTCAGACCATCGGCATCTTGAACATCGTCATGGATGCCGGCTGGAACATCAACTGCCACGAAGTCTTCGCCTTCATCCTGAACCTTCTCGGCGTCACCGGCGAAGATGCCGCGACGGTCATGGGGCAGCTCGACGATTACTTTACCCTGCGCCTGAAGAATATCTTCCAGGATAAGGGCATGGATTACCACATCATCGACTGCGTCCTGAGCTCGGATACGCTCAACGCCAACGAAGCCGCTCGCCGCGCCCAGGCCCTCATCGATGCCGACATCATGAGCAAGACCGACCTGCTCCAGGCCTTTACCCGGGTCAGCAACATGATCAAAGGTGCCGACGACACCGACGTCGATCCTGACCTCTTTGAAACCGATGAAGAACGGGCCCTCTACAGCGCCTGCCAGGCCATGCAGGTCAATTTGTCCCAGCAGTACGCCGTCTATGACTACCAGAGCGTTGCCGACATCTTGTCCGAAGGCATTGCCGTCATCAATGAATTCTTAGACAACGTCCTGGTCATGCATAAAGATGAAGCCGTCAAAGAAAACCGACTCCATCTCCTGGCTCTGACCTACAGCCTCATTCAGCCTCTCGGCGATATCAAAAAATTATCGTAAGCCGCCTTTCTTGTGCAGCTAAATTTGAATATGGTATAATAGATGACAGATGCAGCCTGCCTGCATCTGTTATTTATTTGAAAGCCGTCTTTTCGCAAGTTTCATCGCACCAGACAATAAAGGAGTGATATCCATGAAATTAAAGAACGTTGCCCTCTTAGTCGCTGCCTTGACCTGCATCGCAGGCTCGACGGCACTGGCTGCTGAAAAAGTCAGCATCAAGAGCGCCAATGCCGACAGTTACGACGTCGTTCAGGTCATGACGACCAAGGATAAGGACTATTACCAGTATTACAACCGCACCTATCAGTATGCCGTCGACATCCCGCGTTCGGCGACGACTGCCGATATGACCGTCGACGGGGACGGGGCTTACTTCCAGGACCCGAAGGACGATGCCGTTTTCCGGACCTATGCCGCCAAGAATACCATGGGCTTTTCCATCGATGAATTGTACAACATGGCCGTCGGCATGAACGAATCGCCGGAACTGACGACCAACATCAAGACCAAAGACAGCTACGCCATCGGCTGGACCGACGGCAAGACGTCTTACTATCACGAACTTTACCTCAACGACAAGGATAAGACCTACGTGGCCTTTACCGTAACCTATCCGACGGACAAGCGGGATAAGTACCAGGCCATCATCTCCCACATGTCCCGTACCTTCCTGCCTAACGTGCAGATGTAGGCCTTAGGTCCCTTCGTATTTGCGATTTTGCGAGAAAAAAGGCTTTACACAAAGGATTTTTTATGATATAATTCCTTTGTTATTTTAGGCAGTCCGCTGCCCGATATGATCGGTATCATATGACGATTGCCGCGTACGATGGCGGCAACGGGGTAAGAATGTCTTATAGGAGGAAAAAGAGCAATGAACATTATCAGCGTACTTGAACAGGAACAGCTTCGTGACGATATCCCGGCATTCCGCCTGGGGATACTGTCAAAGTTCACGTAAAGGTTGTCGAAGGCAATCGTGAACGTATCCAGATCTTTGAAGGTGTCGTTATCGGCCGTCAGAACGGCGGTGTCCGCGAAACTTTCACTGTCCGCCGCATTTCCTATGCGTCGGTGTTGAACGTACTTTCTTGGTACATTCCCCGCGCTTGGCTAAAATCGAAGTCGTTCGCCACGGTATCGTTCGCCGTGCAAAACTGCACTATCTCCGCGGTCTTACCGGCAAAGCTGCCCGTATCCGCGAACGCCGATAAGCTATTGGCAAGAACACTTGAAAAAAGGTCTGTCGCAACTGCGACGGGCCTTTTTTTTGTGGCCTTCCCGCGCTTTCACAGGCGGCAGCATCGTTCCCGATTTATCCTATTGTTAACCATAATACTCGGAAAATATGGTTGACTAGAGGCGGCTCTGCGCGTATAATAATCCCATAGTCACTAATAGAAAGAGGGGCATGGGTTAACAATGAATACAATTGCAGGTTTGACCGAAAAAATTTTACGAGGCTATCGCATCAAACGGGGCGACGATCTGAGCTCTTCCTGACGGCACCGCTGGATGAACTGAAAGAGGGGGCCGGCGTACTGCAGCGCCATTTCTGCGGCAACCACGTCGACTTCTGTACCATCATCAACGGCCGCAGCGGCCGCTGCAGCGAAGACTGTAAATACTGCGCCCAGTCGGCTTGTCACCATACGGGCTGCGATGAATACGATTTCCTGCCGAAAGAAGAAATCATGGCCAATGCCAAGGCCAATCAGGATGCCGGTGCCAACCGCTTCGCCATCGTTACCTCCGGCCGGGCCCTTTCGGGAAAGGACTTTGAAAAGGCCCTCGATACGTACCGGACCATGAAGGGCGAACTTCATATCGGCCTCTGTGCCTCTCACGGCCTGCTGACGAGAGCACAGCTCCACGCCCTTCGCCAGACGGGCGTCACCAGCTACCATCACAACATCGAAACGTCGCGCCGTTTCTTCCCACAGATCTGTACGACCCATACCTACGACGACCGCATCCGCACCATTAAAGATGCTCAGGCCGAAGGCTCTGCGTCTGTTCTGGCGGCATCATCGGCATGGGGGAAACCTGGGAAGACCGGCTGGATATGGCCATCAGCCTTGCCGAACTCGGCATTGAATCCATTCCCATCAACGCCTTGATGCCCATTCCCGGCACGCCTTTTGAAGGACGGGAAGAACTCTCTGGCGACGACATCCTGCGGACCATTGCCTTCTTCCGCTTCATCAACCCCGAAGCCAATATCCGCCTGGCGGCAGGCCGTAAACTCCTGCCTGAAAATGGGGCTACGGCCCTCCTGTGCGGCGCCTCGGCGTCGATTACGGGCAATATGCTGACCACGTCGGGCTCGACCATCGTCGAAGACATGGCCATGATCAAGCGCCTGGGCCTGACCAATGACGCGGCAGCCGAAGGGGGAAACTGCGGCACGACCTGTGCGTCCTGATTGCCATCGGAAGGCCCGTATCCCCGCTGGGAGCGAGCTTTTGACGAAGAATAGAGATTTGCCTTTTGCCGGCAGATCTCTTTTTTTTGTAGGGGATCGCCTCTTTGGGGCAATACTTGTCCCAGGGGGTTCATATTTGCCTGACGGATCGCGGCAAGGCCCCGCATCGGCAGAATGACGGGCTCGGGCACACGTGGCTCATGGGATGGATGGGGCGATTTTTTTTGACTGTCCCGTTCTGTTTATAGTAATATGAAGAAAAAGTACGGCTTTTTTTGTGTCAACGAGAAAGAAGTATGATAAAATAGGAAGGTACATATGCAGAATAGACTAATTGGAGGAGGTGTGCCGATCATGATGAAGCGGAATATCGTCCTCGTCGGGATGATGGGGAGCGGCAAGAGTCATATTGGCCGTAAGCTGGCGCAGCGCCTCAATTGGCAGTTTGTCGATACGGATAGGCGTATCGAGCGGGCCGTAGGCATGACGATTGCTGATTTCTTTGCCAGCTATGGAGAACAGGCGTTTCGAGAGCGGGAGCTCAATATTTTACAGCAAGTCAGCCGCTATCATGAAGCGGTGATTTCTTTTGGCGGCAACTTTCCCATGAATGTCGATACGTACCGTATCTTGCATCGTCATGGCTTTATCGTGGCCTCTTATCCGAGCCTTCCGCGTCGAGGAAAGAGTCAGCCGCCACATTGGAAAGCGGCCGACCGTGGACTACGATAATCTTCATGATTTTGTCCATACTATGATGAAACAGTGGGAAGAGATCTATCCGTACTGCGACGGCGTCGTCGATACGACACGCGGGGGAGCGTCACAGATCGTCGAATCCATTGTCCATAAAATCAATGAAAGGCATGTGCAGTTTATTGCCAGGGAAAAGAAGGAGACTGATGTAAAATGATCAACAAAATCGGAGTATTGACCAGCGGCGGGGATGCGCCGGGAATGAATGCGGCAATCCGCGGTGTCACGCGGTACGCCATTCAGCGCGGCCTGACCGTCGAAGGGATTATTCGCGGTTATGAAGGTTTGCTGCGTCATGAAACGCGCCCCTTGGGCCGACGCGATGTCGGTGCGATCATTCATCATGGGGGGACCGTGCTTCGGACAGCCCGTTGCTTGGAATTTAAAGAAAAAGAAACACAGCAGAAAGCGGCTGAATATTTGCGGGAACAGGAAATCGACGCCTTAGTCGTCATCGGCGGTGACGGCTCCATGCGCGGTGCCGAAGCCTTGTCTGGCTTTGGTTTCCCGACGATCACCATTCCCGGGACCATCGACAACGATATGGTCGGGACCCAGTATACCCTGGGCTTCGATACGGCCGTCAATACGGTTCTCGAATCGGTCAATAAAATCCGCGATACGGCCTTTTCCCACGACCGCGTCGCCGTCATTGAAGTCATGGGCCGCGAAGCGGGCTTTATCGCCATCAGTGCCGGCATGGCTCCGGTGCCGAAGCGGTCTTAGTCCCGGAACACAAAGTCGACTTGGCCGCCCTCTGCCAGCATCTGGAAGAATCGCACCGCATGAAGAAACTGAGCAGTATCGTCATCGTCGCCGAAGGCGCTGCCAAAGGCTCCGACGTCGTCGACTATATCAAAGAACATACCTATCTGTCGCCGAACCTGACCGTCCTCGCTACGTACAGCGCGGCGGTGCTCCGTCGGCGTACGACGCCATCATGGCTGGCCGCTTTGCGCAGAAAGCCGTCGACAGTCTCCTGGACGGCACGCATAACTGCGTCATCGGCCTCATCGACAACAAAGTCGTGGCCACACCCTATGCGGAAGCCGCCAAACTTCGCTATCCCATCGATGAAAACCTGTTTGAACTGGTTCACCTCTTAGGCCGATAATTTCTTGGCCTTGACTGCGTCCAGTCCATACCTGCAAATAGGGGAATACATAAGGGATCCTTCCTTTATGCATTCCTTTTTTTGTCGTTTTCTGTCAAATACAGGCAAAAAAGCGACGGAAGATGAAGAAAATTTATTAAATCTGAATTGACAGCACATAAATATGCAAGTATAATAAGATAGCATGTGTTTTTGTATATTTATCTGTATCATCAAGAGGAGTGTTATTCATGTCATTTGATTTTAGCCTGATTTGGAATTCATTGCCTCTGCTGTTGGCAGGCGCCGGTGTTACCATTGAGATCACGGCCATTGCCGTCGGCTTAGGTTTTGTATTCGGCCTGATTACCAGTGTGTGCCGCTTGTCAGGAGTCAAAATATTGAACATCCTGGCTGTCTGCTACGTCAATATTATCCGCGGGACGCCGCTCTTAGTCCAGATCTTTTTGATTTACTTCGCCCTGCCCATGATCATCGGCGAACGAATCAATCCCTTCGTCGCTGCCGTCGCCGCCTGTTCCGTAAACAGTGGGGCTTATGTCGCAGAAATCTTCCGTGCAGGCATTCAGTCTGTCGATAAGGCCAGATGGAAGCCGGCCGGTCTCTTGGCCTGTCCTGGATGCAGACCATGCGCTACATCATTTTGCCCCAGGCTTTCAAACACGTCATCCCGCCCCTTGGCAATGAATTTATTTCCATGACCAAAGAAACATCCCTGGTTTCGGTCATCGCTTCGAAGAACTGACCGTCGTGGCCAGCTGATCATCGCCAAGACCTACGGTTCGTTTGAAATCTGGCTGACCGTAGCCTTTATTTATTTGGTCATGACCTTTACCATCGCCCAGTTGGTAAGCTATTTGGAACGGAGGTTTGCAACGGATGATAGAAATTAAAGGGTTGAAAAAAAGCTTTGGCAAACACGAGGTTCTCCGGGGCATCGATTTGACCATCCAAGATAAAGAAGTCGTCGTCATCATCGGCCCGTCGGGGTCCGGCAAGAGTACGATTCTCCGCTGCATCAACTATTTGGAAGAACCGTCAGCCGGTGAAATCATCGTCGACGGCATCAGCATGAACGATGCCAAGAGCATCAATAGTGTCCGCAAGGAAGTCGGCATGGTCTTCCAGCGGTTCAATCTCTTCCCGCACATGACGGTGTTGGAAAACATCATCTTGTCGCCTATGAAGACCCGTGGCGAAAGCAAGGAAGCGGCTACGGAAGTGGCCATTCAGCTCCTTGAAAAAGTAGCCTGGCCGATAAGAAAGATGCCTATCCCGAAACCTTGTCGGGTGGCCAGCAGCAGCGTGTCGCCATTGCCCGCGCCCTGGCTATGAAACCGAAATTCATGCTCTTCGACGAACCGACGTCGGCCCTTGACCCGGAAATGGTCCGCGAAGTTCTCGACGTCATCAAAGACCTGGCCCACGACGGCATGTCCATGGCCATCGTTACCCACGAAATGGGCTTTGCCCGCGAAGTGGCTGACCGCGTCTTATTCATCGACGAAGGCCAGATTCTGGAACAGGGGAAACCGGACGATCTCTTCTCCCATCCGAAGGAAGAACGGACCCAGATCTTCTTGTCAAAAATCTTATAAGGTACGGCCCACCCTGAAAGGTACGGCCTGTGTAAAAGCCGCCTGAGCTTAGCTCAGACGGGCTTTTTGTATTGCCGTGATATAGTTTTTACTGGCTGTTCTTAGAGCGAACGGAAGGCCTTTTCCGCGGCTTCGATCGTCTTTTCGATGTCGGCGTCGCTGTGGGCGCCGGAGACGAAGTTCGTTTCAAAAGGAGACGGTGCCAGGTAGATGCCGTCATTCAGCATGGACAGGAAGTACTTTTTGAAGGCTTCAGCGTCGCAGGCTTCGGCTGCGGCGTAGTTTGTGACCGGTGCGTCACTGAAAAAGACGCTGAACATGGTGCCGGCCTGGGGAACCTGTACCGGGATGCCGGCTTTGGCGGCAACGCGGCGAATCCCTTCGGTGAGCGTTGTCGTCTTTTCCGTGACCTTTTCGATATAGGCCGGGTCTTCGGTGATGATGCGCAGCGTCTCAAGGCCAGCGGCCATGGCCAGGGGATTGCCGCTTAAGGTGCCGGCCTGGTAAACCGGACCCTGGGGCGAGACGCAGTCCATGATGCTTTTTTGCCGCCGTAGGCTGCCACAGGTAGGCCGCCGCCGATGATTTTCCCCAAGGTCGTCATGTCGGGCTCGATGTGATAGATGCTCTGGCGCCGTGGAGGGCCGAGCGGAAGCCGCACATGACTTCGTCAAAGATGAGGACCGTGCCGTGTTTCTTCGTTTCCTCCCGCAGGAGTTCGAGGTAGCCTTCTTGGGGCAGGACGAGGCCCATGTTGCCGGCAATGGGTTCGACGATGACGGCGGCGATGGCGTCGCCGTTTTGGTCCATGAGAGCTTTAAAGGCGGCGGCGTCGTTATAAGGGACGGTCAGGGTATCTTTGGCCGTTCCGGCCGTAACGCCCGGGCTGTCGGGTTGGCCGAAGGTCGCGGCACCACTGCCGGCTTTGACCAAGAGGCTGTCGCCGTGGCCGTGGTAGCAGCCGATGAATTTGACGATTTTTTCCCGTCCCGTATAGCCCCGGGCGGCACGGATGGCGCTCATCGTCGCTTCGGTACCGGAGTTGACCATGCGCAGTTTTTCAATGGACGGGTAGACTTTTCGGACCAGTTTGGCCAGATCCGATTCGACGACCGTCGGGGCGCCGTAGCTGGTACCGCGTTCAGCTGCTTCCTGAAGGGCTTTGACGACGCGGGGGTGGGCGTGGCCGACGATCAGTGGCCCAGGAGCGACGTAGTCGATGTATTCGTTGCCGTCGATGTCGGCAATGGTACTGCCTTGGCCCAGGCGATGAACGGCGGCGGGCAGCCGATGCGGCTGTAGGAACGGACCGGGCTATTGACGCCGCCCGGCATGAGGGTCTGCGCTTCGGCAAAGGCAGCCCTTGATGTTTCTAAGGAAATCATAAGAAGGCCTCCTCACTCTTTAATATCTAACTTGAATACGTTCTGCAGCTCCCGGACGACCTGCGCTTCGTCAGGCGTATGGGCCGCTTCGACGGTGCGCTGTAAGGGCGCCCGCAGGAGCTTGCGGACTAAGATATGGGATAAGTTTTCGACGACGCGGAATTGGTCGTCCGTCAGTTCCGGCAGTTTGCTGCGAGCCTTTTTGACGAAGTGGCGCCGCGTCTGTTCGGCCTGCTGTGAGAGGCTGACGACGACGGGCCGGACCGAGAGGTAGCGGTAGCGCTCGACCATGGCTTCGACGGCTTCGTCGACGATGACCTTGGCGGCGACGGCTTCGCGCTGTCTGGCCGCTTCGTTGTCGTGGACGATGTCTTCGAGATCGTCGATATTGTATAAGGTAACGCCGGCGATGGAGGCGGCGTCAGGCGAGATGTCGCGGGGGACGGCGATGTCGATGAGCAGGAGGGGGCGATTCTTACGCCGTTCCTGAAAGCGCCGCAGGCGGGGGACGGTGACGACGTAGTGCGGCGCCCCGGTAGAGGCGATGATGATGTCGACGTCGTCGATGATGGTTTCGGCCTCTTTATAGTGGACGGCCGTACCGCCGACGTCACGGGCCAGTTCTTCGGCCCGCTCTAAGTGGCGGTTGACGATGTAGAGCTTATCGGCGCCTTTTCCGAGAAGTTTTGGGCCGTCAGGCGGGCCATCTGGCCGGCACCGTATAAAAGCAGCCCTTTTCCCTTCAGGGAGCCGAAGACTTTTTCCGCCATTTGGACGGCGGTATAACTGACCGACACGGCGTGGTAGGCGATGTGGGTGTCGGTCCGGATCCTTTTCCCGACGGCGATGGCCTGCTGAAAGAGCATGTTCAGCATGGCCCCGGTGGCCCCATGTTCATGGGCCATGACGTAGGCCTGTTTGACCTGGCTCAAGATCTGGCCTTCGCCGACGACGAGGGAGTCCAGGCTGGCGGCAACGGTGAATAGATGGGCGATGCATTCCTTTCCTGTATAGCGGTAGAAATAGGCCGGCTCATAGGCCGGTTTTCCCGCCAAATCGAGGAAGAAGTCGCGCAGGGCCTGTTCGTTTTCCCTTATATCGTCGACGACGGCGTAGACTTCGGAGCGGTTGCACGTCGATAAGACGACGGCTTCGCGCAGGCCGCCGTAATCGTCGAGGTGCTTTAGGCCGGTGCCGATGGCGTCCGCTGTCATGGCAAATCGTTCCCGAATGGCGACGGGGACCGTTTTATGGTTGAGTCCGACGATGACTAAATCCATGGCTTAGGCCTCGATGTCGCCGTTTTTCAGCCACCGGGCGACGTCGATGGCATGGTAGGTGATGATGATGTCCGAGCCGGCCCGCTTCATGCTGAGCAGGGATTCAGTGACGATGCGCTTTTCGTCGATCCAGCCTTTTTGGGCCGCCGCTTTGACCATGGCGTATTCACCGCTGACATTGTAAGTGGCAATGGGGCGCTGGCAGCGTTCCCGAGCCTGATGGACGATGTCGAGATAGGCCAGGGCCGGTTTGACCATGATGATGTCGGCCCCTTCGTCGAGGTCGAGGTCGATTTCCTTCAGGCTTCACGCTGTTGGCCGGATCCATCTGATAGCCCCGGCGGTCGCCGAAGTGCGGTGCCGAATCGGCAGCGTCGCGGAAGGGACCGTAATAGGCCGAGGCGTATTTGGCGGCGTAGGACATGATGCTGATATCGGTAAAATCGTTGGCGTCGAGGGCTTTTCGGATAGAAGCGACGCGGCCGTCCATCATATCCGACGGGGCGATGATATCGGCACCGGCCTCGGCCTGGCTGACGGCGACCTTGTTTAAGAGTTCCAAGGTCGCGTCGTTATCGACTTCATGGCCGCACAGTTTGCCGCAGTGGCCGTGGCTCGTATACTGGCAGAGGCAGACGTCGCCGACGATGACCATGTCGGGAACGGCCTGTTTGATGGCTTCATGGCACGCTGGACCGGGCTTTCCGGATCCCAGGCACTGGAACCGATGTCGTCTTTATAGGCCGGAAGACCGAAGACTTCGATGGCCGTAAGGCCGAGCTCACGGATGTCTTCGGCTAAGGCGACGGCTTTGTCGACAGACAGGTGGTAACAGCCGGGCATGCTGGGGATTTCTTCTTGGACATTCGTCCCGGGGACGACGAAAATGGGGTAGATGAGGTCATTCAGGGAGAGGTGGTTTTCCCGTATCATAGCCCGCAACGGCGCCGAGCGGCGCAGGCGGCGGGGACGGAGGGTATTTACGTTCATCGTGTGTTGAGTCTCCAATCTTTTATACAATCAGTCAGACCTGCTGTCGTGTAGGTCGAGGCTGTGAGAATCTGTGTGAGCCCCTTTTCGCGGCACGTCTGGGCCGTGATGGGGCCGATGCAGGCAAAGGTGACGGCGTCGAGTTTGTCACTAGCGTCCTGGGTGAGGTCTAAGAAGTGATGGACGGCAGACGAACTGGTGACGGTGACGACGTCGATTTGGCCGTCGGTCAATAATTTTTCCAGGCGTTCTTTGTTTTCGCTGGCGCCGATCGTTTGATAGGCTTCGCAGATCTCGACGTCGGCCCCTTTACGGCGGAGCGTATCGGGCAGGAAGGAACGGGCTTCTTTGGCCCGGGGAATGAGGATCTTTTCGCCGCCCCTAAGGTGGGGCGACAAGGCCTCAAAGAGTCCTTCGGCACAGTAGGCCCGAGGGACGACGTCGGCCGTAAGGCCGTGGGTGAGGAGGGCATCCGCTGTGGCGCTGCCGATGGCGGCCAATTTGGCCTGCCCTAAGGCGCGGCTGTCGAGCCCTTTTAAGGCCAGGCGGCGGAAAAAGCGTCGACGCCGTTAGTGCTGGTGAAGATGAGCCAGTCGTATTCCGTGAGGCGGTCGATGGCGGTATCGAGGGCGGCGTAATCGTCGCTCGGCGGTTCGATGCGGATCGTCGGGACTTCGATACAGGACGCGCCTAAGTTTTCCAGCTGGCGGGTCAGGGCCGGCGCCTGGGCATGGGTGCGGGTGACGGCGATGCGAAGGCCAAAGAGAGGCTTCGTATCGAACCATTGCATAGACGGCCGGAGGGAGACGACGTCGCCGACGACGAAGATGGCCGGCGCCTTGAACTGCTGCTCAGCCGCCTTTTGGGCGATGTCGCCGACGGTGGCCACTAAGGTTTCCTGGATGGGCTTGGTGCCCCAGCGGACGAGGCCGCCGGCGTGTCGGCAGCTCTTCCGTGAGCCATCAATTCTTTCGTGATCAAGGCAGGTTGTGGACGCCCATGAGAAAGACCAGGGTATCGACGGCCGTGGCCAGTTTATCCCAGCGGATGGACGACTCTTTTTTCGTCGGATCTTCGTGGCCGGTGACGACGGCAAAGGATGAGGCTGCGTCCGATCGGTGACGGGAATGCCGGCGTAGGCTGCGGCGCCGATGGCCGAGGTCACACCGGGGATGATTTCAAAAGGAATGCCAGCGTCGTGCAGGGCACGACTTTCTTCACCGCCGCGGCCGAAGACGAAGGGGTCGCCCCCTTTGAGACGGACGACGATGTTGCCGGCACGGGCCTTTTCGAGGAGTAAGGCAATGATGCCTTCTTGAGAAAGGGTGTGGTCGGCGGCTTTTTTTGCCGACGTATATTTTTTCCGCATCAGGCCGGGCGAAGTCGAGGAGACGTTCATCGGCCAGATAGTCGTAGACGACGACGTCAGCCTCTTTGAGGACGTCGCGGCCTTTTAAGGTAAGCAGGCGGTAGTCGCCGGGGCCGGCGCCGGTGAGATATACAATGCCGTTCATGGAAAACCTCCTTTATTCGGCAGGGGTGATGCCGAGATCTGTCAAAATTTGTCGGCCTCCTTGGTCGAGGAGGGTTCGGGCGGCTTTTTGGCCGATAGCGATGCTGCCCGAGGCAGGGCCCGTCGCCTGATGGCGAAAGACGCGGCTGCCATCGGGGGCGGCGATGATACAAGACAGGGTTAGCTGTCCGTCGTTGACCCTGCCGTAGACGCGACCGGGACCTGGCAGCTGCCGTTGATGGCCGCTAAAAAGGATCGTTCGGCTATCGTGGCGGCTGTCGTGTCGTCGCTGCAGAGAAAGGAAAGGGCACTTTTCAAGGCTTCGTCATCGGCACGGGTCTCGATGGCAAGGGCCCCCTGGCCGACGGCGGGAATCATGGTGTCCGTCGGAAGCAGCTGGGTAATGCGCTGGGAAAGGCCCAGGCGCCGAAGGCCGGCTTCAGCTAAGATGATGGCATCGTATTCGCCGTCATCGAGCTTTTTGAGCCTCGTATCGACGTTGCCCCGAAGATCAAGGACCGTAAGGTCGGGACGGTGGGCTAGGAGCTGGGCCTTTCGGCGCAGGCTCGACGTGCCGATGCGGGCACGGGCCGGCAGGGCGTCGAGGGAATCATAGCGGTTCGATACCAAGGCGTCGTGGACGTAAGACCGAGCCGTGACGGCCGCCAGACAGAGGCCATCCGGAAGGTCGGTAGGGACATCTTTTAAGCTGTGGACGGCCAAATCGATGGTGCCGTCAAGAAGCCGCGCTTCCAGTTCTTTCGTAAAGAGGCCTTTGCCGCCGATGCGGGCCAAGGGTACGTCGAGAATCTTATCGCCTTTGGTGACGATATGCTCGAGGGTGATCGAAAGATTCGGGTCATGACACTCGAGGGCTTTTTTTATGTATTCGGCCTGCCATAAGGAAGGGCACTTTTGCGGGTGCCAATGATCAGGTTACGTTTCATGGCGGCTCCTTTCAAATTCGACCAGCTTCTGAAAGAGGCGGCGGCCGGCTTCGTCGATGTCATTTTGTTCGACCAGGTCCATGATGTCGTCCGATAAGGCCGTGCGCCAAAAGGCATGGCGGTCTTTCGAGGACGGAAGGCCTTCGCGGGCAGCTTGGCGGACGCGGGCTACTTCCTCGAGCCAGCGGCTGTAGCGTTCATCGAAGTGCCGTTCCAATCGCTGCCGCAGCCAGCGTGAGAAGGCCGGTCCCTTGCCGTTGGTCGAAATGGCCAGCTGCAAGTCACCTTGGCGGACGACGGCGGGCAGGGTGAAGCTGCATAGTTGTGGGACGTCACAGACGTTGATCGGTTTGCCTTCTTTTTCGGCGGCCTGGGACGCGGCGCGGCTTACGCTTTCGTCGTCGGTGGCGCAGATGATGAGAAAGTAGGCTTTTTCGTCACCGACCTCATAGGCACGGGCCTTCCATGTCAGTCGATGGGAGGCGGCCCAGTCTTTTATCGTGTCCGTCGCCTCCGGAGCGATGACCGTGATTACCGCGCCTTCGTCGAGGAGGCGGGCGGCTTTTCGCTCGGCGATGGTACCGCCGCCGATGACCAGACAAGGCCGGTTTCGGAGATCTACATTAATAGGATACATAGGGAATCCTCGCTTTTTTATAATATATTCCTTATTATACACAATTCTCCGAAAAAAGCGTGGCAACGACAACACTTTTAGAAAGAGGGGAATAAGAGAAAATCCGTACAGTTGTGGAAACTGTACGGATTTTTCCTATCGCGCAGGGGCTTAGCGGATGAAGTTGGTCATGATCTTCGTTTCCGTCTGCAGTGCTTCGATACCGGCTTTTTTCCCAGCTTCGATGCACCGTAAGATCCAGGCCATGTTGCGCCCTAAGTTGCGCATGATCTGAAGGCCTTCTTCGTCGCGCTTGACTTCGTCCGGCGTATTGCCGTGGACCATGGGCCAGTAATTGGAGGCGACGCTGATCATCTGGTGGTAGGCCAGGTATTTATTGAGGACGTCTAAGGTAGCCGTTGTGCCGGCTCGGCGGGCCGAGGCGACGGTGGCGCCGACCTTATGGGCCAAGCACTTCCGGCCATGCCGGCTAATTGGTCCATGAAGGACATGATTTCTCCTGTCGGCGAAGCCCAGTAGACCGGCGAACCGATAATGAGACCGTCGGCGGTATTCATCTTTTCGGCAACGGTGGTGACGACGGATTTGTAGGGGACGGCGTGGATGATTTCTGTATCGATCCCGTTTTCACGGAGCGTATCGGCGACGACGGACAATGCCGTATAGGTGCAGCCTTTTTCGCGGCGGCTGCCATTTAATAAAATAACCTTCATGGAAAATCCCTCCTAGATGGTGGACTGAGTGTGCTCAGCCCATAAAACGATCAATAATATATCTATATATACCAAGATAACTATAGCACAGGACGGGGCAGGGAGCAAGGCAGTCATCGTCGGAAAGGCTTCTTGCTCTTTTGTCATAGAAAAGGTTTTTTCTATGAAATAAAAATATCAAAATATAGAATTAAAAATGATATTTTTATTGCATTTAAGGGATAGGCATGGTATCATAAGGCATCGAAAAAGAACTAGCCATGATTCATGAAAGGATGTATGACTTATGAATACAATTACGCCGATGGATTCGGTCAATCAGGAAGTTTGGATTGGCGTCGATGTCGGTACGACCGGTGTCCGTGCCATTGCTTATACAGAAGAAGGCATTAACGTCTGCTCTTCCGAAGCGTTTTATCCCTTATTGACACCCCATCCGACTGGGCCGAAGAAAGCCCGCTCCAGATTCTCGAAGCCGTTCAGGATGTCATCCGCAAGACATCCGGTCAGCTCCGCTATAAGAATAAGGAACTGGCAGGCATTGCCTTGAGTACGGTCATGCACAGCTTTGCTGGCCTCGACGAAGCCTTGGAACCCCTCCACGATATGCAGACTTGGGCCGACAGCCGCAGCGCTGCCATCGTCCGCGAGATGAAGAAAGATGAAGCCCTGTGCCGCTCCTTCTACGAACGGACAGGCTGCCCGATTCACGCCTGCTATCCCTTGGCTAAGATCATCTGGCTCCGTCAGAACCAGCCGGAACTGTTCCGCCAAATGCGCTACGTCGGATCCCTGAAAGATTACTTATACTACCATCTGACCGGCCAGTGGGTTATCGATAAGTCGGCTGCCAGCACGACGGGCATGTACAATGAACATACCCTCGACTGGGACGATGAAATCATCGCCTATGCCGGCATCACCAAGGATCAGCTTCCGCCCGTCGTTTCCACGACCTACAGCAAGGGGTTGAGTGACACGGCTGCCAAGGCCCTGCGCCTCCCCGAAGGTCTTCCCGTCGTCATCGGCGCCACCGACGGCGTCTTGGTCAACGTCGCATCGGTGCCGTCGAACCGGGACAGATCAGCGGTACCATCGGTACCAGCGGCGCTCTTCGCATGCTGACTCGTCAGCCGAAGACCGACCCGCAGATGCGCACCTGGTGCTATAACCTGACCGACGACATGTGGGTTGCCGGCGGGGCCATCAATAACGGCGGCATGATCCTGCGCTGGGTCCGCGACAAGATCTGCCATTACGGCGGCAGCGCCCTGGAAACGCTGGACATCGATCCTTACGATCTCATGACCATGAAGCCGAACACGTCGAAGCCGGGGCCGACGGCCTCATCTGCCTGCCTTGCTTTACGGGCGAACGGGCACCTCATTGGAATTCAGAACTGCGGGGCATGTTCTTCGGTTTCTCCCTCAATCACAGCCGGTCTCATATGATCCGCGCCGTCATGGAAGGCATTTGCTACAGCTTAAACAGCGTCATGGCCGCCCTTCGGGAATTTGGCGAAGTCAAAGACATCCGCGTCAGCGGCAGCTTTACCAAGTCGAAGCTCTGGCTCCAAATCATGTCCGATGTCTTCGATGAACCGATTACCCTGCCGGACAACAGTGAAGGCGCCGCCTTCGGTGCCGCGGTCTTAGGCTTCATTTCAAGCGGGAAGTTAAAGAGCATTGCCGATACGGCCAATTTGGTCCACGCCAAAAAAGTCTATACGCCCATTGAAGAAAATGCCGCCGTATACCGCAAGCTCTACGATATTTTTATTCGCCTCTATCAAAAATTACAAGGTGAATTTGCCGATATTGCGGCATATCAACAGAAATTATAATTTTCAGCCGAAAAGGAGATGTACTTATGATGCTTCATGATATTGGTGTCGTCGGCATGGCCGTTATGGGCAGCAACCTGGCCCTCAACATGGCCGACCACGGGTATGACGTCGCTGTATACAACTACACGCCGGATCTTACGGAAAAATTCTTGAAAGAACGGCCCCACGATAAGATTCATGGTTTTTTGGAACTCGATGAATTCTTAGCCGCCCTCAAACGGCCGCGCAAAATCATGCTCATGATCATGGCCGGGGCTCCCGTCGACAGCATGATCGACCAGCTTCTCTCGCGCCTCGATGAAGGCGATATCATTATCGACGGCGGCAACTCCTATTTTGGCGATACCCAGCGCCGGTTTGAACGTTGCAAAGAAGCTGGCGTCCACTTCTATGGCATGGGCATTTCCGGTGGGGAAACGGGCGCTCGCCGCGGTCCGGCCATCATGCCCGGCGGCAACAAGGAAACATACGCTGAAATCCAGCCCATTTATGAAGCCATTGCTGCTAAAGCCTCCGACGGCAAACCCTGCTGCACCTACATCGGCTCCGACGGTGCCGGCCACTACGTTAAGATGGTTCATAACGGTATTGAATACGCCGACATGCAGCTCATTGCCGAAGCTTACTTACTGCTCAAATACGTCGGTGGCTACGACAATGCCGCCATTTCCAAGATCTTCCACGAATGGAACCAAGGGGAACTCAAGAGCTTCCTCATCGGCATCGCCGCCGACATCTTCGCCGAAGACGATGAAGACGGCGGTCAGGTCCTCGATAAGATCGTCGACGCCGCCGGCCAGAAGGGGACCGGTCGCTGGACCAGCATCGAATCGATGAAACAAGGTGTCGATATCTCCATGATTACGGCAGCCTGCAACGCTCGCGTCATGTCCAATGCCAAAAGCCGCGTCAAAGCCCAATCGGCTATCGTCCGTCCGGCCATTACGCACCAGCGCGGAGACGACTTCGTCGAAGCCGTCCGTCAGAGCCTGTACGCCGCTAAGATCGTCGCCTACGCCCAAGGGTTCTCCCTCTACAAGAGCGCTTCGGAAACGTACGATTGGCACCTCGACTACGGCGCATCGCTTCGATTTTCCGAGCTGGCTGCATCATTCAGGCTGAATTTTTGACCAAGATCACCGAAGCCTATGGCAAGAATCCTGATTTGGACAACCTCTTATTCGATGATTTCTTCCTCAAAAAAATCAATGATAATCAAAGTGCCCTGCGCCGCATCATCGGCCTTGCCGTCAGCCAGGGACTTCCCATTCCGGCTTTTCTCGGCAGCCCTTCAATACCTCGACGCTTACAGCAGTCCCCAGGCAGGGGCCAACCTCATCCAGGCCCTGCGCGATTACTTCGGGGCGCATACCTTCCAGCGTGTCGATAAAGAAGGCACCTTCCACCATCAGTGGCACGAACATTATACGAAATAAAGGGGGTTTTCATCATGCCGCTTGTCATCCTTGCCGTTGGCATTCTCATCTTATTTTTTCTCATTGTAAAAGTAAAACTCAATAGCTTTCTGGCCCTACTCCTGGTAGCGGGTATCGTAGGCCTTGCTGAAGGCATGCCCATCGATCAATTGATTCCGACCATTGAAAAGGGCCTAGGCGGCACCTTAGGCGGTCTTGCCATCGTCGTATCCTTCGGCGCCATGCTGGGCAAACTCATGGCTGAAAGCGGCGGTGCCCAGCGCATTGCCACGACGCTGATCAATGCCTTCGGCCGGGAAAAAGTCAAATGGGCCGTCTGCCTGACGGGCTTCATCGTCGGCATTGCCTTGTTCTATGAAATCGGCTTCGTCCTCCTCATTCCTTTAGTCTTTACCATTGCTGCCGAAGCCAAGATTCCTTTATTGGAAATCGGTATTCCTATGGCTGCGGCCTTGTCGGTTACCCACGGCTTCCTGCCGCCTCATCCGGCACCGACGGCCATTTCCATCATCTATAACGCCGATATCGGCATGACCTTACTGTACGGTGCCATTATTGCCATCCCGACGGCTATCGTCGCTGGCCCCTTGTACTGCATCTTGACGAGGGATATCAATCCGGAAATCCCCAAGAATTTGTACAATCCGAAAATCTTTAAGGATGATGAAATGCCAAGTTTTGGTATCTCCGTCTTCACGGCCTTGGTTCCGGTCATCCTCATGGCAGCTGCGGCTATCTCCAAATTGACCATGAGTGCCGATTTGCCCCTGCGCCATATCTTGACCTTCTTCGGTCAGCCTGACATTGCCTTGACTATTTCCGTTGCTATTGCTATTTATACCTTTGGTATCGGTCGCGGCAAATCGATGGAAGAAATTATGAAGACCGTACAGGATGCGGTCCTGGCCATCGCATGATTTTACTCATCGTCGGCGGCGGCGGTGCCTTGAAACAGGTCCTCATCGACAGCGGCTTGGCACTTATATCGGCAATCTGGTTGCCGGCTCCGACCTCTCGCCGCTCCTCTTGGCTGGTTGGTTGCTGCCGTCATCCGCACGGCCTGTGGTTCGGCGACCGTGGCAGCCCTTACAGCTGGCGGCATTGCCGCACCGATTGCTGTTGCTACCGGTGCTCATCCGGAACTGATGGTTCTGGCGACCGGTGCCGGGTCCCTCATCTTCAGCCCGCCGAATGACCCTGGTTTCTGGTTGTTTAAAGAATTTTTCGGACTGACCATTAAAGAAACGGTCCGCACCTGGTGCGCCTTGGAAACGATTATCGCCGTCATGGGTCTCATCGGTGTCCTTGTCTTAAACGTATTTGTAGGGTAAAATAAGAAAGTACATAATGAGTAGGAGCGATGCTGATGGAAGAAAAGATCCAGCAAATTCCCGTCCTGCGCAGCGTATACGGCGGTCTGACGAAGTCAGAGCGCCGTATTGCCGATTATATCGCCAATCACATCGGCGTCGTCATGGAACAGACCGTCGCCGACTTGGCGGCGCAGACCGAGAGTTCGGAAATCACGATTTCCCGATTTTGTAAGAAATTAGGCTGCAGCGGTCTGAAAGAGTTAAAATTGATGCTGGCCGCAGGGATGTCGGCAGCGCCGCCCAAAGCTTTTCACGATATCGATGCCGGTGACGGCGGCCGTGACGTCGCCTCTAAGGTCTTTGCCAATATTTCCGAAGGGCTGCAGGATACGCTGAGCCTCCTCGATTACGAGGCCCTCGATGCGGCGGCAGCATGATTTTAGCGGCCAAAAGAGTCTATGTCTTTGGCTTTGGCAACTCGGCCACGGTCTGTACCGATATGGAGACCCGTTTTTTGCGCCTGGGTCTGGCCATCCGAGCCGATGCCGATTCCCATATGCAGGCTACCGAAGCGGCCTAGTGACGCCTGATGACGTCGTCATTGCCGTCTCCCACAGCGGGGCGACGAAAGAGCTGTTACAGTCCGTTCAGACGGCGAAAGCAGCCGGTGCCGGTATCATCGTCATTACCAGTCACGGTCAGTCCTTATTGGCCAAATTAGCCGATATCTGCCTCTGCGGCATGGGCCGCGAAGTCCAGTACATGTCGGAAGCCGGTGCCTCGCGGTTGATTCACATGGCCATTGGCGATGTCCTTTATACGCGCATTGCCATGAAAGAAAAAGGGTTTTTCCAGGACAATATCAAAAAGATGCGTAAGGAAATCAGCAAAAGACGAAAGTATCGATTTAACACGCAAAAACAGGAAGCGCAGCCTGCTGTCCATCATCGGCAGCAGGCTGTTTCTCTGAGAAAAAAAGATCGGTGAAGGGAGCGTGCCTATCAGGAGGGCATAAAAAAGAAACCATGTCCACCAATACATCCTTACTGATGTACATCGAGTGGCAAACCGCAAGGGGCTGTCTGCCGTTAACAAACGACAGAACATGGTTATAGATACGTTAAGTATATCCGACTCGGTGCCTGGCGTCAAGGACCTGCGCCGTATCAGGGGGCTGCCAAAACCTTAGTGGTGCCGTAAACACTGAATGACTAAGTTCGCGGCAGGTCCTTTCTAAGCGAAAGGGGAATTTTACGTATTCCAAACTTAGATATGTACTTTTCGCCGTATTCGTGGGATAATAGAGTCGTTATATAAAGAAGAGGAAGGATGATCAGAGGGTGAAAAAATTTGTGGAAATGGCGACCATTGTCGAAAATACAGCCATCATTCCGGAAGTCTGGAAAATGGTCTTCCAAGCGCCGAAGACGGCGAGCGAAGCCAAGGCCGGTCAATTTGTCAACGTCCATCGCGATGGGGGACAGACCTTTTTGCGCCGTCCTTTCGGTATCGTCGATGCCGATGTGGAAGCCGGAACGGTGACCATTATTTACCGCCTGGTCGGTATCGGCACGGAAGAAATGAAGGCCCTTCGTCCCGGCGACGTCCTGAACGTCGAAGGCCCCTTAGGCGACGGCATCTTTACGACGACGCCCGGCAAGGTACTCCTGGCTGGCGGCGGGGTGGGCCTGGCACCGCTCATCTTCTTGGCGAAACAGCTCGATCATCCCATCGTGCTCGTCGCCGGTAAGACGGCAGCCGAAACCTTTTGGACCGAGTTTTTGAACCCTATGCCGAACAGATTTACGTCACGACCGATGACGGCTCGAAAGGCATCAAGGGCTTTGCCGTCGACGCCTTGCCGACGATCTTTTCCGAGCATCCCATCGACCGCGTGTCGGTCTGCGGTCCGACGATGATGATGAAAACCATTGCCGAAGGATCGGCCAAAGCCGGCATCGACTGCGAAGTTTCTATGGAAAAACGGATGGCCTGCGGCATCGGTGTCTGCCTGGGCTGTACCTTTGAAAGCAAACAGGACGGTAAGCGCTATAAAGTCTGTACCGACGGTCCTGTCTTTTCGGCAAAGGAGGTTTTCTGATGATCAGTGAACGGATAGCCGTAGAATTTGCCGGCATTTCCATGAAAACGCCGGTTATGGGCGCATCAGGTACCTTCGGATTCGGCATTGAATACGCCGATTTTCTCGACCTCGACGCCGTCGGGGCCATCATCTCCAAGGGCATTACGCCCTTGCCGCGGCCGGGCAATCCCGGTGTCCGCGTCGCCGAAACGCCGGCCGGGATGCTCAACTGCATCGGCCTGGAAAACCCCGCGTCGACGCCTTTAAAAGGGATATCCTGCCCAAGGTAGGGGCTGCCTGTAAGACGCCGCTCATCGTCAATGTCTCTGCCGGCAGTGTCGAAGAATACGGGCAAATCGCAGCCGACCTCGACGTCGACGGCGTCGCCGGCCTTGAAGTCAATATTTCCTGCCCTAACGTCAAAGAAGGGGGCATCGTCTTTGGCACCCAGCCTGAAGCCGCTGCCGCCGTTACGCGCAGCGTCAAGGACAACACGAAAAAGCCGGTTATCGTCAAATTATCGCCCAACGTCACCGATATTACGACCATGCTAAGGCCGTCGAAGCAGCCGGTGCCGACGCCCTTTCCCTCATCAACACCCTGACCGGCATGGCCATCGACATCACGACGCGCCGTCCTATTTTAGGAAACATTACTGGTGGCTTGTCCGGCCCGGCCGTAAAGCCCATCGCCCTGCGCATGGTCTGGCAGGCGTCGAAGGCCGTCTCCATTCCCATCCTGGGTCTTGGCGGTATCGTGACCTGGCAGGATGCGGTAGAATTCATGCTGGCCGGTGCCAGCACCGTCGCCGTCGGTGCCCATAACTTCGTCGACCCCAGAGCCGTCGAAACCGTCGCCGAAGGCCTGGACCAATACTGCAAAGACCAGGCATCGCCATATCAGCGATATCGTCGGTCAATTAGAAGCATAAAGAAGTTATACAAACGTCTTGTGGACCCTTTCGGTTCATGAGACGTTTTTTTGTTGCCATAACATAAAAGTGTTCGTGAAGGCTATCCCCGGTGTGTCCTAGACGATAAGACTTTTTTAGAGGCCGTTCCTTGCTGGGGAGGGATATCCGTTTTTTAGCGTGAGCGACCGACACAAAAAAAGACATGGTCATGAAATTACGCTGTTCATGACCATGTCGGATCGATACCTTTATTTCTTGTTCTTTTTATGCGATGCCAGGTCGCCGCCGTACTGGATGAGGTTGACGACGACGATGAGGATGATGATTGTCGCTAACATGACGTCGGGACGGAAGCGCTGGTAGCCGTAGCGGATGGCGATATCCCCGAGGCCGCCGCCGCCGATGGCACCGGCCATGGCCGATGCCCCGATGAGGTTGACGATGAGGACTGTGACGTTGTTGATGATCGTCGGCAGGGCTTCCGGCAGGAGGACCTTGCGGATGATCTGGAAGGGGCGTCGCACCCATGGATTCAGCAGCTTCGACGAGGCCGTAATCGACGTCGCGGATCGACGTTTCGACGAGGCGGCTGAGGAAGGGGATGGCGACGATGGTCAAGGGCACGCAGGCGGCTGCCGTACCGATGGACGTGCCGGCAACGAGCCGGGTCAAGGGGATGATGGCCACCATGAGGATGATGAAGGGCACGGAACGGATGATGTTGACGATGGTGCCTAAGATCCGGTTGATGAAGAGGTTCTGCAGGATGTGGCCTTTACTGGTCGTAACTAAGGTGACCCCCAGGGGGATGCCGATGATGCCGGCGATGACCGTGGCCACGGCGACCATATAGAACGTTTCTTCAATGCCTTGGAGCATTAACTTAATGATTTCTTGGGACATAACCTAAAACCTCACTTCCTATCGGTAATGTTTTAATATACGAGAAGGCCTTGGCCTGGGTTTCCATATCGCCCATGATGACGATGATCAAGTAGCCGAAGGGTTCGTCCTGGATGTAGTCGATGTTGCCGTAGAGGACGCTGACCTTGACGTGGAAGGTGCTGACGATTTCCGAGACGACCGGTTCGTGGGTGGCCTTGCCTTTGAAGCGCAGGCGGACCAGCATATCCCGGTCTGGCGTCGCTGATCGGAGACGCCGAGGTTCTTGATGCCCGTCGCAGTTCCATGTTGATGACCGACGTGACGAAGTCCTTCATGGTCTGGGACTGGGGATTGGTGAAGATGTCGACGACGCGGCCCAGTTCCTTGATGACGCCGCCTTCGATGACGGCTGCCCGGTGGCAGATGTTTTGGACGACGGCCATTTCATGGGTGATGATGACGATGGTGATGCCCATGCGCTGGTTGATATCCTGGAGGAGTTCCAGGATGGATTTCGTCGTCTGCGGATCGAGGGCTGATGTCGCTTCGTCGCAGAGGAGAATCTTGGGGTCACTGGCCAGGCCCGGGCAATGCCGACGCGCTGCTTCTGACCGCCTGAGAGCTGGGACGGATAGTTGGACGCTCTGTCGCTGAGGCCGACCAGTTCTAACAGGGATTCTACTTTTTTGTGGATGACGTCTTTCGAGGCGCCGATCAGTTCCAGGGGGAAGGCGATGTTTTCAGCTACCGTCCGCGAGGAGAGGAGGTTGAAGTGCTGGAAAATCATGCCGATGTTCTTGCGTTCTGCCCGAAGTTCGGAATCGCTCATCTTCGACAGGTCCTTGTCGTCGATGATGACTTGGCCGCTGGTCGGTTTTTCCAGCATATTGATGCAGCGGACGAGGGTCGATTTGCCGGCACCGCTCTTGCCGATGATGCCGAAGATCTCGCCGTCTTCGATGGTCAGGTTGATGCCCTTTAAGGCTTGGATTTGGGCAGCGCCGCCGTAGGTTTTGGTAATGTTCTTTAAGGTAATCACAGTATCACTCCTTGAGCCAGGCGTACAGGGAAAAAGACAATAAAAAAGGCCGTCATGCAGATGACGGCCGTCAATACGGTGTTACTTCATCTGTCGGAATGTTCCGGTGGACTTGGCACCTTCCCGAATGGGGGTTGCCGCAGCGTCATCGGGCCATTCCCTCAGCTGCTCTGGATGAAAGATATATCGTTGTTGAAACTTATAATAGCACGGCTTGGGACCGTTGTCAATAAGTAATCGTTACTCGGCCCAGTTTCCGTTCGTGAATACGGGGACGACCGTGCCGTCTTTTTTGAGGCCCGTAATGGTCAGGTCCTTGGAACCGACCATGAAGTCGACGTGGATCATGGAGTCGTTGAGTCCGGCTTTAGAAAGGCCTTCTTTGTCGAGTTCCGTGCCGCCTTTAAGGCAGGTCGGGTAGGAGGCACCGAGGGCCAAATGGCACGACGCATTTTCGTCGAATAAAGTTTCGTAGAATAAGATGCCCGAGAGGGAAATAGGAGAGGCGTAAGGGATGAGGGCCACTTCACCGAGGCGGCCGGCGCCTTCATCGACGGCGACGAGCTTCTTTAAGACGTCTTCACCGATTTCGGCAGCGGCGTCGACGACTTTGCCGTCCTTAAAGGTCAGGTGGAAGCGGTCGATAGTATTGCCGTTGTAGACGAGCGGTCTCGTGCTGTACACCGTGCCGTTTACGGCGTCGGCTTGGGGGGCGGAATAGATTTCTTCCGTCGGGACGTTGGCATTGAATAAGATGCCGCTGGCCGTTTCTTCCATGCCGCCCTGCCAGATGTGGTTATCCGGAAGGCCGACGGTGAGGTCCGTTCCCAGGCTGTTGGTATAGTGCAGGCTGGTGAAGTGCTGGTTGGTCATCCACGTCCGGCGGGCTTCGAGGTTGGCTAAATGGGCATCCCAATCGGCCAAGGGATCTTTTCCGTCCGAGCGGGACGATTGCAGGATCTGATTCCAGAGGGCGTCATAAGCCTTATGGGCATCAAGGTCAGGTAGAGGAGTTTGGCCCAGACGGCACTCGGGACAGCAGCGACGAGCCACGTCGTCTTCGAGGCCATCATGCCGTCGATATATTCCTTCAAAGCTTGGTTATGGGCCTTCTGCTGGGCAAAGATCTTCTTGGTATCGATGCCGCTCAAGAGTTTGGGATTGGCCGAAATGAGGCTCAGGAAGGCCGCTTTTTTATGGTAGTAATGGAGGCTGAAGTCGCGGCGCCAATCGGGCAGGGTCTCGAAGGACGACAGGTCTTCGTATTCGTAGCGCAGGCGGGTCATATCGTCACTGCGCCAGTTGACGACGACTTCAGCGGCACCCATCGTATAGGCTTCTTTGGTCAGTAAGGTGACGAAGTCGTGGCCTTCGACGGGGGCATTGATGACTAAGGTCTGTTCTTTTTGAAGATTGAGGCCCTTTTGCAGTAAAACCTTAGCATAGGCCGTTAATTGTGCGGTAGTAGGCATAAGAATCAACTCCTTTATAGGGTTATGAAAATCGCCAAGCGGTCTGTTTCCACAGGCGCCAGTTTAAGCCGCGGCGTTGATGGCCAGGCTGATGATCAGGCTGAGCCAGTAGCCGAAGGGGCCATAGGGCGTGAGATGAGCATGGCATAGCCCATGGGGATACTGATGAACCAGTAGGTGATGAAGGCGATGTAGGTAATGATGCGGACGTCTTTGTAGCCGCGAAGGATACCCTGGACGGGCGTTCCCATGGCGTCGCAGAAGGCAAAGGCCACGGCGCATAACAGGAAGGTACGAAGAACCCGGAAGGTTTCGGCGTCGGTCGTGAAAATGGCGGAAATGTCATCGACGAAGACGTAGGTAAAGAGGGTCACGCCGACGGCGATGATGAGGGCCGTGATTTGACAGAGGACGGCGTATTGCCGGGCGCCATGGTAGTTTTTGGCACCCACTTCGTAGCCGATGACGATGGTCGCCGCCAGGCTGATGCTCCAGGGAATGGTATAGGTCAGGGTCGTGAAGCTGATGGCGGCCTGGTTGGCGGCCAGATAGAGGGTACCAAATTCAGCCATCAAGAGGCTGACGATGGAAAAGAGGCTGGTTTCACAGAAGACGGCGATGAAGATGGGAATGCCAAGCTCTAACTGATGGTAGGCGTGATACCAGCTGAAAGGGCGCAGACGGCGCCACAGGCCGTACGAGCGAAAGGGCTCCATAAAGGTCAGGACGGCGACGAAGAGCAAGAAGGACACCCAGCCGGCAATGGTAATGGCATAGCCCGTGCCGATGCCGCCCATGGCCGGAATGGGGCCGGCGCCGAAGATGAGCAGGCGAAAGAGGATGATGGTCAGGACCAGGTTGGTCATGAGGATGGCCATCGAAACCTGGGTCTTGCCGTGGGCGTCGACGACGTAGCGCATCGTCGCCTGCAGGCAGATCGGGACCAGGCCTAAGGACAGGGCTTTGAGATATCCCCAGGCGATATAATGGACCCTCGGTTCAAGGCCCATGAAGTCGAGAAAAGGCGGCAGCAGCACATAGCCGGCTAGGAAGATAACGACCGTAAAGGCCAGGCTAGATAGAGGCCCTGCATGATGTAGACGGGGATTTCGTCCGTCTTTTGGGCGCCGCGGAGCTGGGCGATGATCGGCGAGATGCCGAAGAAGAGGCCGCACAGGCCGGCAAAGACGGGAATCCAAATGTTGACGGCGACGGCGACACCGGCCAGATCGACGGTACCGGCGCGGCCGCTGAAAATCGAGCTGAAGACCGACGTGCCGACTTGGGCCATCTGGGTCAGGAGCAGGGGAAAAAACAGGGTCAGAAAATGACGCCACTGGCTGCGGTGGGGGAACATAGAAACCTCCTTATACGAAAAAAGCGTTGTCTCAGAGGACAACGCTTTTTCTACAGTTCAACTTATTTGCCCATCGCATTGACTTTGGAAGCCAAACGGGATTTTTTACGAGCTGCCGTATTTTTATGGAGAACGCCTTTACGTGCGGCGCTGTCGATTACGCTGCTAGCTTTATCAAATGCCTGTTTAACGGCATCAGCGTCACCGCCGAGGATAGCTTCGTTCGTACGGCGGATAGCGGTATGAACCGAAGATTTTACTCGAGAGTTAGCTGCATGACGAGCTGCGTCTTTTTCCATCGTTTTCATGTTGGATTTAATCTGCGGCAATGGATTCACCTCCCTAATTTACAAGAACACTAGAAGAAATTTTACCATATGCCACAGAAAAAATCAATACTTTTTTTTGCAGGACATGCGATTAGGCTTTACCTTCCGAACCGAGAACGGCTTTGATCTTGTGAGCTACGATGTCATGGACGAACTGACGGCCGTCGGTCAGGTACTGACGCGGGTCGAAGTGATCCGGATGCTGAGCCATGTGCTGACGGATGCCGGCAGTCAGGCCGAGACGGAGGTCGGAGTCGATGTTGATCTTGCAGACCGACAGGGAAGCTGCTTTACGGAGCTGATCTTCGGGGATACCGACAGCATCAGCCAGGTCGCCGCCGTTGGCGTTGATGATCTTAACGTATTCCGGTACGACGGAAGATGCGCCGTGGAGTACGATCGGGAAGCCCGGCAGGCGTTTGGAAACGTCTTCGAGGATGTCGAAGCGGAGCGTCGGCGGTACGAGAACGCCGTCAGCGTTGCGGGTGCACTGTTCCGGAGTGAATTTGAAAGCGCCGTGGCTGGTGCCGATAGCGATAGCCAGGGAATCGACGCCCGTGCGGGATACGAATTCTTCGACTTCTTCCGGACGGGTGTAGTGAGCTTCTTCAGCCGAGACGTTGACATCGTCTTCGATGCCAGCCAGCTGGCCGAGTTCGCCTTCGACGACGACGCCCTTGGAATGAGCGTATTCAACGACTTTTTTCGTCAAAGCGATATTGTCTTCGAAAGAATGTTTGGAGCCGTCGATCATGACAGACGTGAAACCGCTGTCGATGCAGTCTTTGCAGGTTTCAAAGTCAGCACCGTGGTCGAGGTGAAGGGCGATGGGGAGATCGTAATCTTCCAGGGCTGCGGCTACGAGATGTTTCAAGTACGACGGTTTCGCATATTTGCGGGCACCGGCCGAAGCCTGAAGGATGATCGGGGATTTCAATTCAGCAGCGGCTTCTGTGACAGCCTGGACGATTTCCATGTTGTTGATGTTGAATGCACCGATAGCATAGTGGCCTTCATAGGCTTTTTTAAACATTTCTGTAGTTCCAATTAATGGCATGTTTACATTCCTCCTACAAGTTACGTATAGAATAGTGTTAATGTATATAATTCCAGCCGGCCTGACGGACGAGGCGTCCATATCTTCAGGCAGCTGGGAATTAACGGTAATGAAGCGATGCGTCATGGGGTGGGTAAACTGCAGGCAGTAGCGTGAAGCGCCTGGCGCTGCATGAGGCGGCGCGAACCGCCGTATAGATCATCCCGACGAGGGGATAGCCGAGATAACTGCTGTGGACCCGGATCTGATGAGTCCGTCCGGTATGCAGTACGACTTGGAGCAGACTGTATTCGTCATTCCTGGCCAGGCAGGTAAAATCGGAATGAGCCTGCTTTCCATCGGGCCGGACGCAGCGGGTAATGATGCTGTCGGGACATCTTCCGATGGGGGCGTGTACAGTTGTGACCCGCGCAGGGTATCGTCCCTGACAAATCGCGAGATACAGCCGTTTATAGCTGAGATCTTTCTTGTCGAAAGCATACTGAATCTGCGGTTCTTTGGCGACCATGCACAGGCCCGACGTGTTTTTATCGAGGCGATGCATGGGGTGGTATGAGCAGTGCTGACCGGTCTTTTCGTAGTGGTAAGCTACGGCGTTAGCCAGCGTTCCGTCTCGGACGGCCGACGTCGGATGCATTAAGATGCCTGCCGGTTTATCGATGACCATGAGGTAGTCGTCTTCGTAGACGATGCCGATGGGGATATCCTCGGGCGCAAATTCGTTTTTGACGGGAATGACGATGGAAACGACATCTCCTTCGCGGACGAAATCGCGTGTCGAGGCAGGCTGGCCGTTGATGGTACAGCTGCCGCTGTGCTTGATGCGGCGCCGCAGTGTCGATGAGACGCCGAAGTGTTTCATCGCGCCGGCTACGGTCGTAGGCCGGTGGAGCGGACCGACTGTAAAATGAATCATTGGCATATTCCTCTATCTTGGCGTTGTCTATCCTTATTATACCCAATAGAAATAAATAAATCCACACATTTCAGGAAAAGAGGTGGGCTATATTTTAGCCCGCAGCCAAGGAAATACGCTGATTCTGAGAAAATGAAGAAAAAAGTTACCTTTATAAACAGGAAACTTGACGCTATGTGTCGAAATAGTATAACATAGAAAGGCTATGTATCCGTTTTTGGCATTTATGTGAAAAGGGCCTTTCAAAAAGAAGGAATTGGACAGGTCCATAGAGAATATATAAATACATCAGCTTAATTGAAACAAAGCAGGTGATAGTGAGTGAAACGGTTTTCCAGCGAATTTATTGAACAGGTTCGCCAGGCGAATGACATCGTCAGCGTCATTTCGGACTACGTCGCGCTGAATCGGAGGGGCCGCAATTTTTGGGCCTGCTGTCCTTTCCATAATGAAAAGACGGCGTCCTTCAGCGTCACGGCCGACAAGGGATTTTTCTACTGCTTCGGCTGTCATGCCCACGGCGATGTCTTTCAGTTTATCATGAAAAAAGAAAACCTTTCCTTTTCAGACGCCGTCGAGCGATTGGCCGAACGGGCTCATATTGCCCTGCCCGTCGTCGAACGGTCGGCTGAAGAAATGGCCCGCGATAAACTGCGGGACCGACTCTATGAAATCAATGAAATGGCAGGGAATTTTTTCCATAACTGCCTGGTACAGACCCATTATGGTGAACCGGGGCTGGCCTATTTCCACAAGCGTCACGTGTCTGACGATACGATTGACGCCTTTAAGCTGGGCTTTGCACCGGACAGCTGGGATAAGCTGACCGGCGCCTTTATGAAAAAAGGCGTCACCGGCAAAGAACTGGTTGCACTGGGCCTGGCAAAAGAAAAAAACGGCCACTTTTACGACGCCTTCCGCGGCCGGGTCATGTTTCCCATCAGAGATGGCCGCAGCCGCATCGTCGGGTTCGGTGGCCGCGTCCTCGACGACAGCAAGCCGAAATACTTAAACTCCCCGGAAACGCCGATCTTCAATAAACGGCGCCTCTTGTTTGCCATGGATATGGCCCATAAAGCCATCTTCGACGAGGGCAAGGCCGTATTGGTCGAAGGCTATATGGATGTCGTCTCGGCCCATAACCGGGGCATCCACAACGTCGTAGCGTCTCTTGGGACGTCCTTTACGGATGAACAGGCGCGGCTCCTCCAGCGTCAGGCCAAAGAACTGGTCCTAGCCTACGATATGGACGGCGCCGGCCGGCAGGCGACCCAGCGGGCCATGACCATCGCTAAGGGGTCTTGGCATGCGCATCCGCATCCTGGTCCCTGCCGCAAGGCAAGGACCTGATGAATACATCAATGCTGCCGGTCCGGAAAAATTCCGGGACGCCGTAAACGACGCGCCCAACGTCCTCGACTACATGCTAAACCGGGCCCTTTCCCTCTACGATGCCACGACCCTTGAAGGGAAATCGTCCATTACGGCCATGGTTCTCCCCGTCGTCGCAGCCGTCGACAACCGGGTCCTCTTAGAGGCCTTTTTGAAAAAACTGGCCGGCCAGCTGCAAATCGGGGAAGACGCCGTTCGCAGTGAATTTAATAAATACGTCGCAGCCCATCCGGAGGCAGGACAACAGCAGGTCGTCATATCCCCGTCCGTATCGCAGCACAATGCCGCCGCCCGCGGCACGGGAACCATGCGGTCGCCGAAGAAAACATCCTGCGCTTTCTCCTGGAAAAGCCAGCTTCTTGTGAGCGCATCAGCGCCAAGGTAGATGCCTCGGTCTTTGCCGATGAACGGCGCCGCCGTATTTATCAAATTATATTAGATACATATGCACACCAAGGGATGTACACACTACATGACATCCAGCAAAAATTAACTCCTGAGGAGGCCGAAGAAGTTGCAAGAATTATGGTTCTGCAAGACGTCCCGTTGGACGAAAACGTGTTGATGGATTACGTCAAACGGTTTCGCCTGGCGGACCTGCAAAAACAGTACCTTGAACACAGTCGCCTGGCTGCCGGCTACAGCCGCACGGGCGATGCCAGATTGGCAGCTGAGCTTGCCGTCTGCAAACAAATTAACGATGAAATGAAGCAATGGTCTTAAGGAGCAGAAAGGAGCCTGTACACCATGGTGAATAAAAAGACAGACGATATGAACGAAACGAATAAAACGACAAAGAAAACCGTACGCCGCAAGACGACGAAGAAAAAAGAGGCGGCAGCAAAGCCGGCCCTCTCGGAAAAAGAACGCCAGGCCCTGGCCCTGCAGCACATACAGCAACTCCTGCAAACGGGGCAGAAGAAAGGCAGCTTGACTTATACGGAAATCATGAACCTCATGGAAGAAGACGACCTGACGCCGGACCAGATCGACAAGATGTATGAACTCTTTGCCGATAAGGGTATTGACATCATCGGTGAAGAAGATTCCATGCGCGATCGTGATGAAATAGATGACGAAGATACGGAAAAAGTACCGGATATGCACAATGTCGACCTCAGCGTGCCCGAAGGCATCAACATCGACGACCCGGTCCGTATGTACTTAAAAGAAATCGGCCGCGTGCCCCTCTTGTCGGCGACGGAAGAAATCACCCTGGCCAAGGCCATTGAACAGGGGAACGCTCCCGACGCGACGGAAGAAGACATCAAAGCCGGCACGATCGCCAAGAAGAAACTGACCGACGCCAACCTGCGCCTCGTCGTCAGCATTGCCAAGCGCTACGTCGGCCGGGGCATGCTCTTCTTGGACCTCATTCAAGAAGGCAATCTGGGCCTCTTGAAAGCCGTCGATAAATTCGACTACAGCAAGGGCTATAAATTCAGTACCTATGCTACCTGGTGGATCCGCCAGGCCATTACCCGCGCCATTGCCGACCAGGCCCGGACGATCCGAATCCCGGTCCACATGGTCGAAACGATCAATAAACTGATCCGCATTTCCCGTCAGCTCCTCCAGGACAAGGGCCGTGAACCCCTTCCGGAAGAAATCGCCGAAAAGATGGATATCCCCGTCGAACGCGTTCGGGAAATCATGAAGATCGCCCAGGAACCGGTGTCCTTGGAAACGCCGATTGGCGAAGAAGAAGATTCTCACTTAGGCGATTTCATCGAAGACTCGGAAGCCGTTGCACCTGACGACGCTGCGTCCTTCATCCTCTTGAAAGAACAGATCGAAGACGTCTTCTCGTGCCTTACGGACCGCGAACGAAAGGTCCTCTACCTGCGCTTTGGCCTGAAAGACGGCCGGCCGCGGACCTTGGAAGAAGTAGGCCAGCACTTTAACGTCACTCGTGAACGTATCCGCCAGATCGAAGGCAAGGCCTTAAGCAAGCTCCGCAACTGGGGCAAGCGGGAAAAAATCAAGGATTTCCTCTAAGCCGTTTATTTCTATATTATAGATTTATATACGTTGTCGTTTCTCTTAGGAGGTAGTTTTATGGATAAAGCCAATCGGCCCCACATCTTCTGCCATATGGAGACGTCTCTCGACGGCAAGATCATGGTAAGTACCTTTGGATTGAAGAAACCAACGCCGAAGAAGATTCCTTCTATACCTTATTTGCCGGCCCTAAAGCGTATTTTAAGCCTCAGGCTCTCTTAAACGGCCGGACGACAATTGAAGACAATTTTACTTTTTATAAAACGCCGGCTGTCGATGAAAACGCCGCTCCCGTGCCGGGTGGAGACTTTTTAGCCGACGACGGCAAGACGGGATTCTACCTCGTCGTCACCGATTCCAAAGGGCGCGTGGCCTGGGAAACGGGGCAGCTTACTGATTTCTACGGTCATGAAAAAGCTCAGGTCGTCGAAGTCCTGTCGGAACAGGCGTCCAATGCCTACAAAGCCTACCTGCGCGACAAGGGCGTCAGCTACTTGATCTGCGGGAAGGACCAGATTGATCTCTCTCTTACGTGCCGTAAACTGAAAGAGGTCCTGCACCTCGATTCGGTCATGCTGGCCGGCGGGGGAGCGATCAACTGGAGCTTCCTTCAGGAAGGCTTATGCGACGAAGTCAGTGTCGTCATCGCCCCGGCAGCCGACGGCAGTGCCGACACGCAGACCTTATTCATGGCCCGTCCCGGTTTTTCCGACGACCAGCCCATCGTCTTTTCCGTGAAAGACTGTAAGGTCATGGCCGACGGCAAGGTCTGGCTGCGCTATGACGTACAGGGCAAGAGTCAACACGATTTTGCCGCTGACAGTGAATATCAGCCGTTCAGGATATGTTGGCAAAAGTCAATCAGTAAAGGAGGCTACTCATGTTAACCGATATTTTCTTCGATTGCATCAAGCATGACGGCATCGTGTCCGTCGCCTCGGCCGGAAAAGACGGTCGAGCTCACATCGCCAATACGTGGAACAAGTACCTCATCGTCACCGACGATGAAAAGATCCTCATCCCTTGCTTCGGCTTCATCAAGACCGAAAGAACGTCGATGACAATCCCTATATCGAAGTCGTCATCGGAAGCCATGAAGTACAGGGCAAGATGGGCATGGGCACGGGCTGCCTGTTAACCGGGAAAGCCGAATTCTTCAAAGAAGGAAAGCTCTTTGATGACATGAAGGCCAAATGCTCCTTTGCCAACCGGGTCCTGGTCTTTACGCCGGAAACGTGCAAACAGACAATTTAACCTAACAAACGAACTCCTCCGATACGAGGCTGCCGTGACGGTCGCCTGGCGGAGGAGTTTTTTTGTCTTGGGCCTGATGGGGAGGGGCGCCCTCTTTATGATATAATTAATGATATAGATTATGAGACACGAAGGTTGTAAAAAAATCTTAGCGTTAGAGCATTTTTTGCCATGTACGGTACATCGGGATAGACGTTTTTTTACCGTTGAACGCGTTAAGGAGGATGAAGTATGACAGACGAGACGGTCAAGGCCTATACACTGCGTGCGAAAGATACGGCACTGATCGAATTTTCCCTCTATCGGCGGCAAGGGGGTGGCGACGGGAGTTTACCCGGTACCGATGAACTTGTCATCGACAAGGTACATGTAGATCAGCAGCCTTATTTCCGGCGGCCTTAAAAACGGGAGTCCCCCTTACGGGAAAGAAGCTGGCCGATTGGATACGGAGCCGAAAACTTCCGCGGCACCGCCATTTTGCTGAGGCCATGGAGGCAGCCATTCACGACGACGGACAGCTCATGACCTACGTCGATGTGACGAAGGCCCTGTCCCTGAACGATGCTTATTGGATCACGGCTACGGATATTTCGCCTTCCTGGGCCGACTGCAATCTCTACGATCATCCCTTTGAGGAAGGGATGGCAGCCGTCGCCTTTACCGGAGAGGGCGGGCCTTTTCAGGGACCTCTGGCGACGCCGGAGCTTACGACCTGCGGGGCTTTGAAAAAATGCTGGATTCGGCGGGATGGGCGCCTCTATTTACAAAAAGGCGACGGCTTTATGCCGCGCTCTGACGGCCGGACCCAGGCGACCTTAGAATGGTATGCCGCCCAGGTGGCTGAGGTCATGGAACTACCCCACATTCCCTATGAACTGGAGTGGTACACCCAGGCCGACGACGAAGGAAACGGTGTGCCTGTGCGAGCTCTTTACCTGTGCCGACGTGGGCTATGTCGATGCCCATACGTATTTTTCTCAACAGGGCCTCGATTGGGCTTCCTTAGATGATGAAACCTTAGCCGCTCATGAGCGTATGGCCCAGCTCTATGGCAGAGAAGCTTACGCCGATCTCATGGTCTTTGACGCCCTTATCTGCAACAAGGACCGCCACTACGGGAATTACGGCTATCTCATCGATAATGATACGGGAGCATGGATCGGGCCGGCGCCGATTTTTGACAACGGACGCTCTCTTCTTTATGATGCCAGTACCTATGATTTGGACCACCTCGAAGACTATATGGCAGGTCCCGGCGGGAGAGGGACGTCGATGCCCTTCGATGCCCTGGCTCAATTCTTTGTGGAACCGCGCCATTTAGAGGGCCTCCAAAAATTGACGACCTTTTCCTTTGAAAATCATCCCACTTGTCCCTTGCCGGAGGTGACCCTGGCACGCCTGACAAACTTCGTTCGCCAGCGGGCAGCGCATATTATTGATTTATATGAAGCACGGGAGATGCATCATCACTTGACGGTGACGGACTAGGACTTTGGTGATACAGAAACAAAAAAATACGACGACAAGGTATGCTTAGACACCTGTCGTCGTATTTTCATATGATCTGGTGGGCCCACTTGGGATCGAACCAAGGACCAACCGGTTATGAGCCGGTGGCTCTACCGCTGAGCTATAGGCCCATGTAATCAGCGCGTAAAGTCTTACCAAGTTATTATACGCCAATCAGAAAGGGCCGTCAAGAAGGGATATGGCATGGTCGTCAGCCAGGAGACGGCCTGTATATCGGCCCGGGCGTTGGGCTTACGGCAGGAGGTACATCATCGCCTGGAACCGTGGAAGTGGGACAATTTTTAGCCTGTCAGCGGTAAAATCCGATAAATTTGCCATTATCGGTGGCAGTATCCTTATTTTTTCGTTATAATAGAGCATAAATAATTATGTAAAGGGGGAGGCTCATGGCCGATATTCGTATTTTAAGGGGACCTAGGATCGTCCCGACGTAGATCAGGCATTGCAATTTGCCGGCTATAAAGAGGGCGGTCTCGGAAGGGACAAGAGCCTCATTCGCTGTCAGGAACTGGTGACGATTCTGCGCCCACTGATGCAGGCCAAGGCCGCACTGGCCTTTACCGACGATACGCTCTATGCCGTCCTGACCTTAGGGGCTGCCGTCAGCCGTAAACTCGATGAGTACGAAAAAGACGGCGACGTCATGGATTCCTTGTTGTTCAATGCCTTGGCCGATACCTGCCTCATGGCCCTTGAAGAAGAGGTCCTGCAGCAGCTTCAGCTCATTTGTAAGCAAAAAGGCTGTGGCATTACCGGCCGTCACGAACCGGGCAGCGACATCCCCTTGTCATCCCAGGCCGATGCCGTAGCGGAAACGAAGGCCGGTCAGTCCCTGGGCGTGAGCGTCAATAAAGATTTGGTCCTGTCACCGGCCAAATCGATGACCCTGGTCTTTGATATCGGCTCCGATCCCAAGGTCTTTCACGCCGCCCATGACTGTGCGTCCTGCCCCAAGACCGATTGCGACCGCCGGAAGGACAGTGGCGAGGCCGTCGTGACCGTTCCGGCCGGGGTTAAGGTCGATGAGGCTATTCAGGCCCAGGGGACGGATCTTTCCATGCCCTGCGGCGGCAAGGGACGCTGCGGGAAGTGCCGCGTCCGCGTCGTGGCGGGAAAACTTGCCGTGACACCGGCCGACCGAAACGTTTTTCCGACAGTCAATTGCGCGAAGGCTGGCGACTGGCCTGTCAGGCTGAAACGACGGAAGAAACGAAGATCGCCGTGCCCCTTCGCGAACAGCAGGGCTTTTCAGCCCTGGCCCTTCAAGAAGATGCGGAACAAGATTCGGCTTTGTTGGCCAACCATGGCTGCGGCATCGCCATCGACATCGGAACGACGACCATCGCCGCAGCCCTCGTCGACCGGACCGACGGCCGTATCGTGGCCACGGCGACGACGGCAAGCCGGCAGCGCTCCTTTGGTGCCGACGTCATCAGCCGTATCGATGCCGCCAATAAGGGCAAGGGAAAGGCTTTGCAGAAGGCCGTTCGCAAGGACATCCTGGGACTGATGGAAACCCTCTTTGACGATCACCCCGAGGGACGAACCTCGTGCCGGGCTGTAGCCATTGCCGCCAATACGACCATGCTTCACCTGCTCATGGGCTGGTCTTGTAAGGGACTGGGCAACTGGCCCTTTACGCCGGTATCCTTAGGCGGCGAGACCTACGCTTTTAAAGACGTCTTTGGGAGCGACTTTCTGTCGGACTGCCCGGTGACCCTCATTCCCGGCATGATACCTACGTCGGCGGCGACATTACGGCCGGCATTGCCGCTTCGGGCCTCATGGACTCCGACGAGGTTACCTTGTTCATCGACTTAGGGACCAACGGGGAATTGGTCCTCGGCAATCGGGATCAGCGCTTCATCGCCTCGGCGCCGGCCGGACCGGCTCTCGAAGGGGGCAAGCTGACCTGGGGGACGGCCAGCATTTCCGGGGCCATCTGCGGCGTCCGCATCGAAGGCAGCAAGGCCATTGTCCGCACTATTGACGGCGCGTTCCCGTCGGCATCTGCGGGACCGGCATCATCGAAGCCATGGCCGGCCTGGTCTCAGCGGGACTGGTCGATGAGACGGGAAAATTAGAGGAACCGTACTTCAGCATGGGCTTTACCCTGGGGTCGACCTCGATTATGAACGGATCGTCCTCAGTCAGAAGGATATCCGTGAAATCCAGATGGCCAAGAGCGCCATTCGGGCCGGGATTGAAACCCTCATCGAAGGGAGCGGCATGGACCGCCGGCGCATCGATCGGTCTGTCTCGCCGGAGGTTTTGGCTATCGCCTCGATCCGGAGAAAGCCGCCGTCATCGGCCTCTTGCCGCCCGATTTAGCCGATAAGGCGACGGCTGTCGGCAATACGGCCCTCCAAGGGGCAGCAGCTCTGGTGGCGGGAACGCTTTCCATTCAGGATCTGCAGGACGCGGCTTCCGGAGCCGAAGAAAGGGTCCTTGGCAACGAAGAAGCATTTCAGCGCTTATACATTTCATATATGAATTTTTAGGGGGAAGGTAGATTGACCAACGAAGCATTTCAGCGGCTCTTAGACAGGGGTGTCGTCGTCCTCGACGGCGCTACGGGAACCAATTTACAGCAGGCCGGCATGCCTATCGGCGTCTGCCCGGAACAATGGATTTTGGAAAATCGCCAGGTCATGATCGATTTGCAGCGAAAATTCATTGAAGCCGGGACCGATATCGTCTATGCGCCGACCTTTACGGGCAACCGCCTGAAACTGGCGGAATACGGATTAGATCAGGACTTGAAAGCCATCAATGAGGGGTTGGTGGCCATTTCTAAAGAAGCCGCAGGGGACAAGGCTTTGGTGGCCGGCGATATGACCATGACCGGCCGCCAGCTCTATCCCATGGGGGATTTGACCTTTGAAGAACTGGTGACGGTCTATAAAGAACAGGCCAAGGTCCTTTATGAAGCCGGCGTCGACCTCTTTGTCGTCGAAACGATGATGAGCCTTCAGGAAACGAGGGCCTGCGTTTTGGCCATCAAAGAAGTCTGCGACCTGCCCATCATGGCCACTCTGACCTTTGAAAAAGACGGCCGCACCTTGTATGGCACGCCGCCGGAAGCGGCCGTCGTCGTCCTCGAACACTTAGGCGTTGCCGCCGTCGGCCTCAACTGCTCGACGGGACCGGCCGACATGGTCGATACGGTACGGACGATGTACGATTATGCCAATATTCCCATCATCGCCAAACCGAATGCCGGCCTTCCCGAACTGGAAGGCGACAAGACGGTCTATAAGACGACGCCGGAAGAATTTGCCCAAGACGGCTGCCTCCTCATCGAAGCTGGGGCCCATATCGTCGGCGGCTGCTGCGGGACGACGCCGGCTCATATGAAGGCCCTGGCTGACGCCGTAAAGGGTCTGACGCCAAAAGTACCGAAGGCCGGTCACCACCGCGTCCTGGCATCGGAACGGCAGGTCCTGGACATCCATCTCGACGGTGATTTTCAGGTCATTGGCGAACGCATCAATCCGACGGGCAAGAAGAAACTCCAGGCCGAACTGCGGGCGGGAAAACTCGATTTAGTCCGCTCCATGGCCCGCGAGCAGGAACGGTACGGGGCCTCGATCCTCGACGTCAACATGGGGACCAACGGAATCGATGAAAAAGAGATGATGCTCAAAGCCATTTATGAAGTGACCGGCGTATCGGGACTGCCCCTTAGCATCGATACCAGCTCGCCGGAAATCATGGAAGCCGCCCTGCGCATCTATCCCGGTCGGGCCCTGGTCAATTCCATTTCCTGTGAAACGGAAAAATACGAAACCCTCCTGCCTGTCGTCAAGAAGTACGGTGCCATGTTCATCGCCCTGCCCGTATCGGATGAGGCATTCCCAAGACCTTAGCGGAAAAACACGCCGTCCTCGATGAACTCTTGAACCACGCTTATGACGCCGGCTTTAAGCCCGAAGACATCGTCGTCGATGCCCTGGTAGCGACGGTCGGTGCGGCGCCGACGGCAGCTCTTGACTGCATGGCGACGTTTTCCCACTGCAAGAACGATTTGGGTCTAGCCACGGTCTGCGGATTGTCCAACATTTCCTTCGGCCTGCCGGACCGGATGTACGTCAATGCCGCCTTCTTATCCATGGCCATTGCCAGCGGCCTTACCATGGCCATTGCCAATCCGTCCCAGGACCTTCTGATGAATACGGCGGCGGCTGCCAATATGCTCATGAACCGCGAAGGCAGTGACCTCGGCTACATCCGCCGCATGCAGTATTTCGATAAGAAAGAGGCTGAAGCCAAACGGAAGCAGGAAGCAGAACTCCTGGCCCGTCACGGCGAGTCGGCCACCGCCGCTTCGCCGGGGGAGGTCTGAGGGCACGGATGAAAAACCGGTCAGTCCCGTCTATCAGGCCGTCCTGGACGGTGAAAAAGAGGCCATCGTCGCCTTAGCCCAGGCCGAAATGGCAAAAGGCACGGCTCCAGGCGCCATCATCGATGAACAGCTGATTCCGGCCATTACCGAAGTCGGCAATTTATATGACAAGCAGATCTATTTCCTGCCCCAGCTCATTGCTAGTGCCAATACGATGGAAACGGCCATTGCCTACTTAGAGCCACTCATCAAAAAGGCGCCGGGCCAGGCGGAAATGGCGACGGTCATCATCGCCACCGTCGAAGGCGACGTCCATGATATCGGCAAGAACCTCGTCGGTCTCATGCTGCGCAACTACGGTATAAGGTCATCGACCTGGGCAAAGACGTGCCGGCCGGCAAGATCATCGAAACGGCCCTTTGCCAAAAGGCGTCCGTCGTCGGCCTGTCGGCTTTGATGACGACGACCATGATGCATATGAAAGACGTCATTGCCGAAGCCGCCGATCGGCATTACGACGGAAAGATCATCATCGGCGGCGCCGCCGTGACACCGAGCTTTTCCGATGAAATCGGCGCCGACGGCTATTCAAAAGACGCGGCAGACTGTGTCAAACTCGTCAGCCGCCTGTTATCGTAAAAGGGGGAATTTCTATCATGACATCTTATCGTTGGGCCACCTTAGGCTGCGGTGTAATTGGGAATGAATTGGCTCAGGCTATGCAGCAATTAGGCGGCAACCTGTATGGCGTCGGCAACCGGACCCATGCCAAAGCCGTTTCCTTTGCCGAAAAATACGGCATCTCCAAAGTCTATGACAAGCCGGAAGACATCTTTTCCGATCCCGACGTCGATATCGTCTACTTATCGACGCCGCACAACACGCACATCCAGTACCTGATCCCGGCCCTGGAAGCGGGAAAGCACGTCCTCTGCGAAAAATCGATTACCCTCAACAGTGACGAACTGGCCCGGGCCCGCAAAGTCGCCGAAGAAAAAGGCGTCGTCCTGGCCGAAGCCATGACCTTGTATCACATGCCGGTCTATAAGAAATTGGCCGACCTCGTCAACTCCGGTGCCTTAGGGAAACTGCGCTTCGTCCAGATGAACTTCGGCAGCTATAAAGAATATGACATGAAGAACCGTTTCTTCAACCGTTCTCTGGCCGGCGGGGCCCTCCTCGATATCGGCGTCTACGCCTTGTCCTTCGTCCGCTACTTCATGACGGCCCAGCCCGATCAGATCGCATCCCAGGTCCTGCAGGCTCCGACCGGCGTCGATGAACAGGCCGGCATCCTCCTCCAGAACAAAGAAGGGGAAATGGCCACCTTAGCTCTGTCCCTCCACGCCAAACAGCCGAAACGGGGCATGGCTGCCTTCGATAAAGGCTATATCGAAATCTACGACTATCCCCGGGCTGACACGGCGACCATCACCTATACCGAAGACGGCCGCAAAGAAGTCATCCAGGAAGGCAGCACGGCGAAAGCCTGCAGTACGAAATCCTCGATATGGAACAAGCCGTCGCTAACGGCGGCAAGGGCATGTGCCAGGAATACACCAAGGACGTCATGGACCTCATGACCACCATCCGCAAGCAGTGGGGCCTGACCTATCCGGAAGAAGAACAGGCATAAATCACGCTGAAAGGGCCTCATAAAGGCTTCCTTTTACAGACATTTCAATCAGTCTTTGCAAAAGATATACAGGCTCTCGCTATACTGAAGATGTACAGCGAGAGCCTGTTTCTATTGGGGATGAGGAGGAGATGCCATGTTTTCGTCACTGTTTTCCAGGAATCAAGAGGGACTTGAAAGAAAAAATTATTCGCGCCTGTCGATCATTAGCGATTTCCATTATCCGTGCAAAAAATTGGTCACGCCGAAAGAACGCCTGCGCTATATGGCTGCCAAAGAAGGGGCCCTGCAGGATATGAACGACTGGCGCGACCTCGATCTGGCCGTCTTTACGGGCGATATGGTCCAGCGCAACGGCGACGCCGAAGAATACCGCCTGGTGCGGCTCGTCGTCAACGGTCTCAAAAAGCGCAAGGCCTTCATTGCCGGCAATCATGAACTGCTCTATACGGGCCACGGCGAAGACCTGCGGCCCTGCAGCAGTACCGAACGAATCCTGCATTTTGCCCGCTATACCAAGACCTTCGGGCCGCTGTATTACGCCAAAGAACAGCGGGGGTATCTCCTGGTCTTCCTGTCGCCGGACACGGTTACCGGCGGCGCTGCCGTCGAATTATCCCATCAGCAGCTGACCTGGCTCGACCAGACCCTGGCCGCCCACCGTCAGATGCCGACGATCATCTTCTGTCACGCTCCCTTAGAAAATACAGCCGTTCCCGAAAAGAATGGCGTCAGCCTGCCGACACCGCGCAATTCCGCCCAACCGGCAGCCGACATCCGCCGCATTTTGGCCCGCCACCACCAGGTCCGCCTGTGGGTATCGGGACACACCCATACCATGCCCGGCGATGCGACCTTCATGGACGATCAGAACTACTATGAAGGCCGGGTCCTCAACGTCTATAACAGCGACTGGGACGAAGACACCATTTATTCCAACTCGATCTATCTTTATTCCGACAAGATCATCATTCGGACTTATAACCATACCAAGGGCATCTGGCTGCCGGTCTTCGACCGGGTCGTCACCCTGCCGGAATGGTGCCGCGCCGTCGCCTAATCGCTGCTTGATCGAAATCTATCTTTGACACGCCTCGAGATCGGCATATAAAAAAGGCCGGGAAGAAATGAATGTCATTTCTTCTCGGTCTTTTTGGCGTGTTTCTTATTCTTCTTCGTCGTCGATGGCCAGTTGGTCCGGCGTCGTGCAGAAGGTAAAGTCAGGATTTCGTTCGACGATCCAGTTGGCCTGCCATTCGTTGGTAATGAGCAGGACGACGCGCTGTTTATGGTCTTTGACGATCATGGCGCTGTCGATGTTCTTGAGGTCCTTGTAGTCGTTTCCGTTATCCTGGATCCAGCGGGCGACGGTGTAGGGCAGGCGGTTCATTTCCAGATCGACGCCGTATTCGTGCTTCAGCCGGTATTCGAGGACTTCGAACTGCAGTTGGCCGACGGCGCCGACAATGTAGCTTTCCATGGAGCCCAGGTTTTCATAGATCTGGACGGCCCCTTCCTGAGCTAACTGGGTCATGCCCTTTAAGAACTGCTTGCGCTTCATGGAGTCCTTGGCGCGGATGCGGGCGAAGAGTTCCGGCGGGAAGGTCGGGAAGTCTTTGAAAGTGACTTTCTTCTTGCCGTCGTAGAGGGTGTCGCCGACACCATGGTGCCGTTGTCAAAGACGCCGATGATGTCACCGGGGTAGCGTCTTCGATGATCGTCCGTTCCGTAGCCAGGAACTGTTGGGGCTGCATGAGCCGCAGGGTCTTGCCCGACTGGCGATGGGTGACCGACATGCCCTTTTCGAACTTGCCCGAGCAGATGCGCATGAAGACGATGCGGTCGTGGTGCTGGGGATTCATGTTGGCCTGGATCTTAAAGACGAAGGACGTGAACTGATCCGATGTCGGGTCGACGGAGCCTTCGAGGCATTTTCGCGGCTGCGGTTTCGGAGCCATGCGCAGGAATTCTTCGAGGAAGGCTTGACGCCGAAGTTGGTCATGGCCGAGCCGAAGAACATCGGTGTCAGTTCGCCGCGCTTGACCTTTTCCATATCGAATTCGTCGCCGGCTTCGTCGAGGAGTTCGATGTCGTCGATGAGGCCCTGGTGGACGTCTTCGTCGAGGAGTTCTTTAAAGATCGGATCGTCGGCCGAGCCCTTGGTCGACGCCAGTTTGCGCTGGCCGTGGGTCGTGTCCTTTTCAAAGAGTTCGATGGACGACGAGGCCCGGTCGTAAATGCCTGGTAGCTGCCGTTGAGGCCGATGGGCCAGTTCATGGGGTAGGCGTGGATGCCGAGGATGTCTTCGATTTCATCCATGAGGTCGAAGGGGTTGCGGCCGAAGTGGTCGATTTTATTGACAAAGGTAAAGATGGGGATGCCCCGTTCTTTACAGACGCGGAATAATTTCTTGGTCTGGGCTTCGACGCCTTTGGCGACGTCGATGAGCATGACGGCGCTGTCGGCGCCATCAGCGTCCGGTACGTGTCTTCACTGAAGTCCTGATGGCCCGGCGTATCGAGGATGTTGATGTGATGCCTTCATAGTCGAACTGCAGGACCGAGCTGGTAACCGAGATCCCACGCTGCTTTTCGATTTCCATCCAGTCCGAGACGGCGTGTTTGGCCGTTTTCCGGGCTTTGACGGAACCGGCCAGATGGATGGCACCTCCGTAGAGCAGTAATTTTTCAGTCAGCGTCGTCTTACCGGCATCGGGGTGAGAGATGATGGCAAAAGTACGGCGATTATTTACTTCATCGGTTAATGACATAATACACCTCATCTGTTGTTAAAGCTAAAATATGCAAGTACTCCTTATTATATAAGTTTTTCCACGCACTGGCAAGATTCTATTATGCATAAAACGGGTCACTGGTGTGGTAACTTATGTTTTTTGTATACATGTGAATTTTTTATCAATTCTTATGAGTAAAGTATAGCCTTACACTTGATTTCAGGTTATAATAGACTTAATCCATAGAGAATAGAGAAGGAGCATGTTGAAGTGATAATAACAAGAGAAACTGACTATGCAATCCGTATTTTACGGGCCTGGCTGATTGGGAACAGAAGAATATTCGGGAAATCAGCGATGAACAGATGATTCCCCGGCAGTTTGCCTACAAGATTTCCAAGAAGCTGGAACAGGCCGGATACATCGAGATTGTCCGCGGCGCCCAAGGCGGCTGCCGACTGGCAAAGGATCTGCATGAATTGAACCTGATGGACGTCATCACCGTGATGGATCGGGATAACATGATCATCAGCTGCCTCGACGGTAGTTTTGAATGCTTGTACCGCCGTCGTCACGGCTCCTGCCCGACCCACGACGCCTATGCGGCCATTCAGGACAAGCTGACCGATGATTTGTCGGCCATCCCCTTACAGGACATTATTTTTGCTCCTAAAGACGATTCGATCTCGGTGGAACAGGCAGAATAACCATAGCCGTTCGGCGGCTAACCTATTGATAGAAAAGGAATTTACCATGAAGAAAAAGCTTTTTTGCGTGACTTGTCTCTTACTTCTCCAGACGCCTTCATTACGGCGCTGTGTACCAGCCGGTCCAAGCTGCAAAAGGCGGTATCCGTATGTCGGCCCCTCGTTCGGCACCGGCTGCGCCGGCTCCTAAAGCGACGCCGAAAACCAATACCAATAACAACACTTCATCGGCACAATCCCAGACTCGGAATCAAAGCACAGCGCCTCGGACCAACACCAATACGACGACCAATCGCTCGTCAGCCTGGGGTGGGGCCATGCGCGGCATCGGCCTCTTTGCCGGGGGCATGTTCCTCGGCAGTATGCTGAGCAGCCTCTTTGGCCTGGGCAACTTTGGCTGGGCCGCTGATTTTCTCGGCCTATTGTTTAACGTCGTCCTCATCTATGTACTGTTTAAAGCCGTGTCGGCGGTCTGGCGGGCTATCCGCGACCGTAGGCATCGTTCATAAAAAAGGAAGGGCAGAGGCCCTTCCTTTTTGCGAATCATGGGACTAATTTTGTCCCTGGGGTAGCGAAAATGCCGGGAACATGATATGTTCAGAACGTAACGAATTATCTAAAATTATTAATATTTATTGAAGGAGAGAAGCCCATGAATAACTATAAAATCATTGCTTGTGACATGGATGAAACACTGCTCAGCAGCGACGCGACGATTTGTCAGCGCAATATCGAAGCCATTGCCAAGGCGGTCGAAAAGGGCGTCAAGTTCGTGCCCTGCACGGGTCGGGGCTTTCGCTCCATTGACGGCGTCTTGAAGACCCTCCATCTTTTTGAACAGCCTGACCAGTACGTCATCGGCTTTAACGGCGGCAACATCACCGAAAATAAGGGCAGCCGCTCGCTGTTCTGGGATCCCATTCCCTTTGACCTGGCCGATCAGATCTTCCGCAAGTGCTGCACCTATGGCCAGTGCCTGCACATCTATACGCGGGACGTCGTCTATATCACCAATATCACGCCTGACGAAGAAGCCTTTTTGAAGGGCCGCATGGGCTACGTTCCCTGTGAAGAACAGACCCTCGATTTCATTCGCGGCAAGGAAGAAGTATCGAAATTGATCCTGACCAATACGGACTACGACTATTTGGAAAAAGTCCATGCCGACATGAAGCCTCTCCTCGATGACATTACGGTCAGCTTCTCCAGCAACCGCTACATTGAATTCATGCATAAAGGCGTCAATAAGGGCGCCGGCCTCTTGAAATTAGCCGACATCCTCGGCGTGCGTCCCGAAGAAACGATGGCCATTGGCGACAATATCAACGATATCGATATGCTCAAAGCGGCCGGCCTTTCCATCGGCGTCCGCAACCTGAATCCGGCTATCCGTCAGTATTGCGACGTCGTGACCGATGCTACCAACAACGAAGGCGCCGTAGCCGAAGCCATCGAAAAATACGTCTTATAAGTGACCGGTCCCTGTATGCCTTGCAGGAGGGGCCAATTTTCAGTATGATAAAAGTAGATTACAGAAAGGAAAAGCTGTCTTACCGGGAACAGGCAGCAGGAACAGGCATATGAACTCTACCGAAGCAATCTTAAAATTACAGAATGGCAGTGACGTCCGCGGCATCGCCGTCGAAGGCGTCCCTGACGAAAAGGTCAATTTGACGCCCGAAGCCGTCAACCGCATCGCCGCCGGCTATGCTCAGTTTTTAGCCCAGAAGTTGGGCAAGAAGGAAGGGGACTTACGCATCGCCGTCGGCCACGATTCGCGCATCTCGCGGACATGATGAAAGAAGCCGTCTTTGCCGGCCTCCTCGGCCGGGGCGTCCACGTCACCGACTGCGCCTGGCTTCAACGCCGGCCATGTTCATGTCCATCATTTTTGAAGACACGGCCATGGACGGGGCCATCATGATCACCGCCAGCCATCTGCCGTATAACCGCAACGGCCTCAAATTCTTTACGGAAAACGGCGGCCTTGAAAAGAAAGAAGTCAAAGAAGTCCTGACCCTGGCCTCGAAGCTTTCGGCAACGGCCGTATCGACGGCAGCCATCGCCTCGTTGGACCTCATCGAACGCTACGCCCTGCACCTGCGCCAGAAAATCTGCGCCGGCCTCCGCTCGGGCATGTACGATCGTCCCTTGGAAGGGATGCACATCGTCGTCGACGCCGGCAACGGCAGCGGCGGTTTCTTTGCGAAAAAAGTTTTGGCTCCGCTCGGCGCCGATACGACGGGCAGCCAGTTCCTCGAACCGGACGGCCATTTCCCGAACCATATCCCCAATCCGGAAAACAAAGAAGCTATGGCTTCCATCCGTAAAGCCGTCCTCGACAATCAGGCCGACTTGGGCCTCATCTTCGACACTGACGTCGACCGCATGAGCGCCGTATTGCCAAGTGGCGAAGAAATCAACCGCAACGCCCTCATCGCCATGATGGCCGCCATTTTGGCCCCCGACTACCCGGGCAGCACCATCATTACCGACTCGGTCACGTCCGATGAATTGACGACCTTCCTCGAAGACGAACTGCACCTCGTCCATCACCGCTACATGCGGGGCTATAAGAACGTCATCGACGAATGCATCCGCCTCAATAAAGCCGGTACCGTATCGCCCCTGGCCATTGAAACGTCAGGTCACGGCGCCTTAAGTGAAAACTACTACCTCGACGACGGCGCTTATTTGGCCGTCAAACTCCTCATCGCTGCCGCCAAAGCCAAGAAGGCCGGAAAGCCCTTAGGCGACCTCATTGCGGCCCTCGGCCAGCCTGCCGAAGGCGTGGAATATCGCCTCAAGATCAGCGGCGACAGCGACGTTCAGGCCTATGGTGCCGACGTCTTAAAAGCCTTTGAACAGCGGGCTGAAGAAAAGGGCATCTCCATTGCCAAACCGTCTTATGAAGCGTCCGCCTCGTATTCCCCCGGCGGCTGGGCCCTTCTTCGCATGTCCCTCCACGACCCAATATGCCCCTTAACATCGAAAGCAAAGCCGTCGGCGGCTGCGAAGCCATTGCCAAAGACGTGAAAGCTCTGCTGGCCGGTTTTGACCGCCTGAATATCACCGTCCTTCCCGACTAAGGGGACGGCGTCTCGGCAGCGCGTCCATTCTTATCGTACACGAAAACAGCCCTTGACGACGAGGGCTGTTTTTTTGTATAATAAATGCACAATCATGTGACTGACGGAAGTGGAGTTACCACGGGGAGCATGATTTCTTGAAGCCGACCGTCTGGGCAACTTACCAGCGGAGCGGCCTTTTTTTATGCAGCGGACAGGAGTGACTACCATGGCAAAGGTATTAAGCGATATCGAAATTGCACAGCAGACGACATTAGAACCGATTACGACCATTGCAAAGAAGGTCGGATTGACGGACGACGATTTGGAACTCTACGGCAAATACAAGGCCAAGATTTCCTTTGACGCCATCAAGCGCCTTTCGAAAGAAAAAGACGGCAAGCTCGTATTGGTTACGGCCATTACGCCGACGCCGGCCGGCGAAGGCAAGACCTTGACGACCATCGGCCTGGCACAGGCGTTGAATTACATGGGCCATAAGGCTGTCGTCGCCCTGCGCGAACCGTCCCTCGGGCCTGTCTTTGGCATCAAAGGCGGCGCTGCCGGCGGCGGCTATTCCCAGGTCCTGCCCATGGAAGACATCAACCTCCATTTCACCGGTGACATGCACGCCATCACGGCGGCCAACAACCTCTTGGCAGCGGCCATCGACAACCACGTCCATCAGGGTAACCAGCTTCGCATCGACGTGCGCCGCATCATCTGGAAGCGGGTCATGGACATGAACGACCGGGCCTTCGCAACCTCGTCGTCGGCATGGGCGGCAAGGTCTGCGGCTTCCCCCGGGAAGACCACTTCATGATCACCGTCGCTTCGGAAATCATGGCAGCCTTGTGCCTGGCCAGTGACCTCATGGACCTCAAGAAACGGATGGGGGACATCACCGTCGCCTACGACCTTGACGGCAACCTGGTCACGGCCCGTCAGCTCGGCGTCGAAGGCGCCATGGCCATCCTCATGAAAGATGCCATCAAACCGAATCTGGTCCAGACGATTGAACACACGCCGGCCCTCGTTCACGGCGGTCCCTTTGCCAACATCGCCCACGGCTGCAACTCCGTCGTCGCCACCAAACTGGCCATGAAGATGGGGGACATCGCCGTCACCGAAGCCGGTTTCGGTGCCGACCTCGGCGCTGAAAAGTTCATGGACATCAAGTGCCGCTTTGCCGGGATCAAACCCGATGCCGTGGTTATCGTCGCTACCGTCCGGGCCCTCAAGATGCACGGCGGTGTCGATAAGAAGAATTTACAGGAAGAAAACGTCGAAGCCTTGAAGAAGGGCTTTGAAAACCTCGCCAAACACATCGAAAACATGCGCCTCTTCGACGTTCCCGTCGTCGTCGGCATCAATAAATTCATCAGCGATACCGACGCTGAAATCAAGGCTCTTCGCGACCTCTGCGCCGACTACGGCGTCGAAGCAGCTCTCAATAACTGCTGGGCCGAAGGCGGCAAGGGCGGCGTCGAAATGGGCGAAAAAGTCCTCCAGATGCTGGAACAGCCCAAGACGCCGTACAAACCGATTTACGACTCAATGCCTCCATTCCGGAAAAACTGACGGCCATCGTCCAGAAAGTCTACGGCGGCGACGGCGTCGTCTTTGAAGCAATGCCAAGAAACAGATCCAGGAACTGGAAGCCTTCGGTCTCGACCACATGCCGATCTGCGTGGCCAAGACCCAGTACTCCCTGTCGGACAATCCGGCCCTCCTCGGTGCACCCAAGGGCTTTACGGTCACCGTCAAAGACGTCCGCGTCTGCACCGGTGCCGGATTCATCGTCTGCCAGACGAGCAATATCATGACCATGCCGGGCCTGCCGAAGGTCCCGGCGGCCAACCGCATGGACATCGACGAAAACGGCGTCATCACAGGTCTTTTCTAAGATGGATTATAATCAATTCCAATCGATGCCCCTCGACGAGCTCCTGACCGTGACGGCGTCTAAGGAGCCCATTCCCGGCGGCGGCGGCATCGCTGCCATGACGGCTGCATCGGCAGCAGCCTTAGTCGAAATGGTGGCCAACCTGACCATCGGCAAAAAAGGGTATGAAGAAATCGAAAAGCTCATGATCTCCATTCGCGACAAGGCGCAAAGCCTTCGTCAGCGCTATCTCGACGGCATCGCCGAAGACGCGGCGGCCTTCGACAACGTCATCCGTTCCGTCCGCCTGCCCAAGGACACGCCCGATCGAACGGCCATCGTACAGCAGGCCTTTAAGGATGCGGCGACGTCGCCCTTTGAACTGGGGAAGGACATCTTTGCCCTTCTGCAGCTGGCCGAACAAGCCGTCCGCTACGGCAACGCTGGGTCATCACCGACGGAGCCATCGCTGCCATGACGCCCGGCCGCCATGCGCTCGGCCTTCTACAGCGTCCGCATCAACCTGCGGTCCATTACCGACGAGGCCTTCGTGGCCCGGATGATCGCCCAGATTCGCGAAATCGAAGAAAAAGCCGTCATCGTCGAACAGAATGTAGAATACGAATATCGTCAGCGGTAATCAAAATAGAATAACCAGAGAGAGACTGTCGTACCCCCTGTGCGGCAGCCTCTCTTGTTATATAGGGCAAGATACCGTATAATATAAAGTATACGAAAGGAGAATAGAATACAATGTTTGACTTCAATATACTCGCGATTATCGCCGGCATTCCCGGCCTGCTCATTGCCCTGGTCATTCACGAATATGCCCACGCCCAAGTTGCAGACTGGATGGGCGATGATACGCCGCGGATGATGGGGCGCCTGACCTTAAATCCCGTAGCCCATATCGATCCTGTCGGCCTGATCATGCTCCTCGTCGCCCGCTTCGGCTGGGCCAAGCCGGTCATGATCAATCCCGGCAACTTCCGCAACTGGCGAAAAGGGGAGGTCTGCGTCGCCTTAGCCGGTCCCGTATCCAATTTGATCACGGCTTTTGTGGCCTCGTCGTCCAACTGGTATTTGCCAAACTCCAGCTCTTTTCGTCGACGGCCCTGCCCATGGTGCTGCAGCTCATCGTCTTGTACAACGTCAACTTCGCCATCTTCAACATGCTGCCCCTGCCGCCCCTCGACGCTCGCGGGTCCTGATGTGCTTCTTGCCGACGGAATGGACGTATAAGCTGGCCAGCATCGAACGCTACAGCTTTTTGATCCTCATCGCCTTGATGATGACGCCGTTTTTCACCTATATTTTAATTCCCTTGCAGCGCCTGGTCTTTACGCTATTCTCGCTGCTCTTGGCTCCCTTTTGGTAAGGAGGGGTTACTATGATGTATAAGAAAATGATCGCTGCCGGTTTATTGTGGACGGCCCTGACGGCCTCGGCCGGCGCCTTTGACTATAACCAGTCTGTCGATGAAATCGCGGCCAATCCTTTGACGGCCTATCAGACCGTGTATCTCGGCATGCGAGAGCCGACTTTGACGGCAACTTCTCGGTCTTGTCGGACTGGACCTTCTACGGCAGCACCGTGTCCTTTACGGAAAAGGCCGAACGGACGTCTGTCGAAAAAGGGATTTCCGTCACCGAAGGCATTGAAATCTTTTCCGCCGATACGTCGGCCAAGGGAAAGGTCTTAGCCTTTGACAACTACTTCAAGACCAAGGACAAGGCGACGGCCAAGTCGATTTACAGCCGCCTGGTGGCGACGATTTATTCCAATATGGAAAACTTCCCGGTCAAACAGAGCGACAAAGAAGTCGAATGGAAACAGGACGACGTCTCGATCACCGTCGCCTTTGACGGCCAGAAGGACCGTAACGGCGACTACATCGTCTACATCCGCCGCTACAACAATAAAATCCTGAAATAAGCCCTTTGTTGACAATGAACCTGAGAACGTATATAATAAGGTCATGATATATTTAACCTTTTGACCTTTAGATTTTTTTGAAGAGGGTGAGCTTTATGAACAGTGTGAAAACGGTATTCCTCATGACGGCCCTGGCCTGTATCCTCATGGCCCTGGGCGGCATCTTCGGCGGCCGCAACGGCGTCATGATTATGTTTATTATCGCCATGGGTATGAATTTCTTTTCCTATTGGTTCAGCGATACCATGGTACTTAGGGCTTACAAGGCCCAACAAGTCGGAGAGGACCACTATCTGTACCGCATCGTAGCCGATCTCGCGCAGCGGCCGATCTGCCCATGCCCAAGGTCTACATCATCCCGACCGATGTGCCCAATGCCTTTGCGACCGGACGAAATCCGTCCCACGCAGCCGTGGCTGCGACGGAAGGCATCCTGCGCCTCCTCGATGAAGATGAAATCCGCGGCGTCCTGGCCCATGAAATGAGCCACGTCCTTCACCGCGACATCCTCATCAGCACCATCGTCGCCAGCTTTGCCAGCGCCATTGCCATGATCGCCAATATGGCCCAGTGGGCCGCTATCTTCGGCGGCGGCCGCGATAACGACGGCGAAGGCGGCAATCCCATCGCCCTCATCGCGACAGCGCTCTTAGCGCCTCTGGCGGCGTCGGTCATCCAAATGGGTATCTCGCGGACGCGGGAATACATGGCCGATGAAGAAGGAGGCCGCATGATTGACGATCCCATCGCCCTGGCCCGTGCCCTGGCGAAAATCGACAACTACGCCCACTATCAGGTATTGCCCGGTGCTAGCAAGGCCACGGCCCACATGTGCATCATCAATCCCTTTGCCGGTGTCCGCGGCACGCTGATGAACCTGTTCAGCACTCACCCGCCCACAGAAGACCGCATTGCCCGTCTTGAAGACTTAGACAGAAAATTACACGGATAAGCTTACACAGCCGCTCCTCGGAAATTCTTTCCGGCGAGCGGCTTTTTCCGTTTTCCGGTGTTTGCATTTTTTTGCAGAAACGATATAATTAAACCATTGCAGCCATACCGTTTTTTTAGGACAGGAGGGGATAAGGGGTGGCACAATATATCATGCTGCAGGGGACGAGTTCTCATGTCGGCAAGAGCATCCTTACGACGGCATTATGCCGTATTTTTTACAAGACGGGCAGCGCGTCGTGCCCTTTAAGGCCCAGAATATGGCCTCAATTCTTATGTGACCGCCGATGGCCTGGAAATGGGCCGGGCTCAGGTCGCCCAGGCCGAAGCCGCGGGCTTACTTCCCATGGTCGACATGAATCCCGTCCTCTTGAAGCCGACGGGCAACGCCTGCTCCCAGGTCATCTTAAACGGCCGTCCCGTAGGCAACATGTCGGCCCGGGAATACCATAAGGGTTACGCCATCAAGGCCTTTGACGCCGTAAAAGAAGCCCTTTCGCGCCTCGATAAGGCCTATGACACGCTGGTCATCGAAGGGGCCGGAAGTCCTGCTGAAATCAACCTCAAAGACCATGACATCGTCAATATGCGCGTCGCCAAACACCTGGCGCTCCGGTCCTCCTCGTGGCCGACATCGACCGCGGCGGATCCTTAGCGGCCTTGGTCGGGACCTTGGAACTTCTCGACGAAGAAGAGCGGGCTCACGTAAAGGGCCTGATCATCAATAAATTCCGCGGCGACGTATCCCTCTTTACGCCGGCCATCGACTTTTTGGAAGAAAAGACGGGAAAGCCCGTCTTAGGCGTCATCCCTTATATCGGCGACCTCGGCATCGACGACGAAGATTCCGTCTCCCTCGAAGAGAAGGGGACGGGACCCTCTTCCGATAAGGTCAACATCGCCGTCGTTCAGGTCCCCAAGATTTCCAATTTCACCGACTTTGACAGCCTGTCGCGAGAAAAGGATGCGGTCCTCTATTACGCCCGCCGGCCGGAAGAACTAGACGGCGCCGACGCGTCATCCTGCCGGGAAGTAAGAATACGACAGAAGATTTATTATTCCTCAAAGAACAAGGCTGGGACAAGGCACTTGCGGCCTTTATGAAAAAGGGGAAACCGGTCATCGGCATCTGCGGCGGCTACCAGATGATGGGCGATGCCGTCGTCGATCCCGACGGCAGTGAATCGGACTTAGGATCCGTCGAAGGCCTGCACATCCTTCAGGGTACGACGACCTTTAATCGCGAGAAGCTGACCTTTCAGGTAACGGCCGAATGCCAAGACCTGCCCTTTGTTGGCGGTTCTATCGATGCCCGAAACTTGACGGGCTATGAGATCCACATGGGCCGGACGGACGCTACGGGAAACGACCTTCATCCTTCGTCGTCACCCGCCGCTCCGAGAAACCCTGTGAGGTCACGGTCGGGGCTGCCCGCCGGGATGGCCTGGCCTGGGTACCTACATTCACGGCATCTTTGATAACGACGACTTCCGCCGTCAATTTATAAACGGTCTGCGCCGCCAAAAGGTTGGCAGGCCCTGCCCGTAAGCCTCCATTACCGGGAGGAAAAAGAAGAGAAATATGATAGACTGGCTGCCGTCGTGAGAGAAGCCCTCGACATGCCGACACTTACGCGCATTATAGAGGAGGGGATACGATGATTACGGTCATCACAGCCTTTATTATCGATTTTATTATCGGCGATCCACGGACGACGCTTCATCCGTCGCCCGGATGGGGGCCTTTATCAGTATGCTTGAGAGACTTTTTTATAATGAAAAATCGTCGAAGTGGGAGCATTTCATCTTAGGCGGCCTGTTGGTATTCATCACCCTGTTATTTTTCTATATCTGACCCTGGCCATCGTCCTGATCCTGGAATTTCTGCCTCACGAAGGGGCCAATTACGTCATCCAGGGCCTGATCCTGTCCTTTATGATCTGCCTCACAGCCTGGCCAAGCGGCCGCGATATCTATAACTATCTCCTGCGCCACCACCTGCGCATGGCCCGCATCAAAGTCGGCCAGATCGTCGGCGGGATACGAAGCACCTCGACAGTCCGGAAGTGACGAGAGCGACGGTGGAAACGATCGCTGAAAATACCGTCGATGGCATCATTTCGCCTTATTTTTCTTCGCCCTCGGCGGATTGCCCCTGGCCGTCGTCTATCGGGCAGCCAACACCCTCGATCCATGATCGGTTATAAGAACGACCGCTACCTCTATTTTGGCCGCGTCGCCGCCCGCGTCGACGACGTCTTAAACTACATCCCGGCAAGACTGACAGGCCTCTTATTGATCGCCGTCGCGGCCATCCTCGGTTACGACGCCAAACAGGCTTGGGCCATCATGCGCCGCGATGCGAAAAAGCACCCCAGCCCCAACGGCGGCTACGCCGAAGCGACGGTAGCCGGGGCCCTGGCATCCGCCTCGGCGGTCACAACCGCTATTTTGGCAAGGACACCTTTCGGGAATACATGGGCGATGCCGGCCGCGAATTGGAACCGATCCATATCAAGCAGACCATTCGCCTGATGTACGGGTCGTCCCTTTTGGCAGGGGCCCTGACGGCCCTCTTGTCCTGGGCACGGTACGGCCTATGGAGCTGATCGTCCGCGTTCCCGGTTCCTGCGGTGAAATCATGCAGGGGTCTTGGCAGGGCGAGCCTTTTTAGTGACCTGCCCCATCGACCGCTACAGTACGGTCACGATCCGGCCGGGGACGGGACAGCTCCTGGGCGGCGGGACGAAGGCCGAAACGGCTTTTGCCCTGGCCAAGACGTACTGTAGGGCAGCGAATCTAGCCTACGACTTCATCCTGACCTCAGCTCTTCCGCAAGGGAAGGGCATGGCCTCGAGTTCTGCCGATGTCTGCGCCGTCTTGGCGGCTGTGGGCCTCGTCTCGGGACGCCAGTTAAGTGAACAAGAGATTGGCCGCCTGGCCGCTTCTATCGAGCCGACCGACGGCATTTTTTGTCGGGGTTTGGCCGTCATCAACCCCGATACGGGCATCATCAAGACCGTCCTCGGGCCGGTTCCAAAGCTCTCCATCGCCGTCTTTGATGCCGGCGGCACGGTGGATACCGTCGCCTTCCATGAAAGGGGGCGGCGAGGCTGTCCGATTCCAAGGCCATCGAAGCCGGCATGGCCCTCCTACAACAGCCTTTGACGCCGGAAAGGTCGGCAAGGCGGCGACGTGCAGTGCCCTGGCCAACCAGGTCCTCCTCGAAAAGCCCAATTTTCCGGCCTTCGTCAAGGCGGCCTTTGAAAAGCCCGGCGTCGTCGGCGTCAATACGGCTCACAGCGGGACCGTTGCCGGCGTCTTTTTTACCGAAGGGGAAGGCCTTGATGTCGAAGAAGGCCTCGTCCGCCCTTTGGCCGCCGCCTTTCCCGGCTGGACTTACGTCGATACGGTCCATCTTCAAGAGGGCGGCATCTTTATGGAAAGGAGGTGATATGTTGTGATCAAACGATTTGAACATGGCGGCAACATTTATGAGGCCCCGCCGCCGGGGAAGGTCTGGCTCGATTTCAGTGCCAACATCAATCCCCTGGGCTTTCGCCGGCCGTCAAAGAAGCCATGACGGCTCACATCGGCGACGTCGTCCACTATCCCGACCCCAAGGGGACGGCCCTTCGGGAAGCCCTTGGAAAAGCTTACGGCGTCAATCCCGATGCGCTCATCCTGGGAAATGGGGCAGCTGAACTCTTTTATCTCTATATGCATACCTTTCGCCCCCGTCGGTACTCATTCCCGTTCCGTCTTTTAGTGAGTACGAACGGGCGGCCCGGGCCGGCGGGGCTGCCGTCGACTACTGCCATCTGCAGGCGAAAGAAAACTTTGCCTATCCCTGGGACACCTTGAGGCGGGCCTGCGGCCGTGTCGACTGCATCGTCATCGGCAACCCCAATAACCCGACAGGGACCCTGGCCTTAGCCGATGAACTGGAAGCTTGGCAGCCCTTGCGGCACGGAAGGGGACGGACATCATCGTCGACGAGTCTTTTCTCGATTTTCTCCCATCGGAAGAGGCTTATTCCGTCCGTCGTCTGGCACAGAACATGGATTCCCTGTTCGTCATCCGGTCCCTGACCAAATTTTATGCCCTGCCGGGCCTGCGCCTTGGCTTTGGCGTGACGACGCCCTTTCGGCGGGGCTCATGGAAGGCCATAAAGACGTCTGGAACGTCAACGTCCTGGCCCAGTATGCCGGCGTCGCCGCCTTGGGCGATGGGGAATACCAGGATGCGTCGCGCCGCCTCGTCGCCGCTGAAGGCATCCATCTGTATGAAGCCCTGCAAAACATGGCTGGCCTTGAAGTATTCCGGCCCTGCGTCAATTTCCTCCTATGGCGCCTGGTCGAGGAACACCTGGCCGAACCCTTGATCGCCGCCCTTCGGGGCGAGGGAATTTTGGTTCGCTCCTGTGCCAATTATGTCGGTTTATCGCCGTCATATATAAGGACAGCCGTCCGTTCTCCTTTGGACAACAAATCGTTTATACAGATTTTACAAGAAAAACTAACGAATTTACGGAAACTACAAAAAAATATTAAACGGTAGACATTTGTCTATTAGAATTAGATTAAAGTTGATGAGTTTTTGTGATTTTTTCCTTTTTTTATGATAGAATAAATTCAAGATTAAATTATTTAATTTAATCGATTCAGCGTCCTTATTATTTATTGACACGATTAATTGTTAGGAGGAGTGTTATTATGGGAGAAAATAAGGGAAACAGAACGGTAGCCATCGGGCTTATGCTGTTCGCGCTGTTTTTCGGTGCTGGGAACCTGATCTTCCCGGCAGCCATGGGTCAGGCCGCAGGCATCAACGTCTGGTGGGCTGTCCTGGGCTTCGTCGTCACCGGTGTCGGCTTGCCGCTCGCGGGTGTCCTGGCCATGGGTTACTCGGGCTGTAAGAACCTGCAGGAACTGGCTGGCCGCGTTCATCCGGCATACGGCCTCTTCTTTACGGTCATCAGCTATCTGACCATTGGGCCGTTCTTCGCCATTCCTCGTACGGGCAGCGTTTCTTATGAAATCGCCGTTCGTCCGTTCTTACAGAGTGGCGGCAGCGAAGCATCATGACCGGCTTCTTGGTTTTATTCTTCCTCATTTCTTTATGGTTATCCATTTCGCCGCAGAAATTAGTCGACCGCATCGGC